>Ga0099825_1006964_pt1 | contig 13920 bp, 16 predicted proteins | sample SiratroredBW_FD_76838 | JGI IMG/M metagenome (GOLD analysis project Ga0099825, IMG submission 76838) | Root nodule microbial communities of legume samples collected from California, USA - Siratro red BW | ecosystem: Host-associated > Plants > Roots > Nodule | place: USA: California | collected... | reverse complement strand
CCCTTTGAACATTTGTACCTTGATTCTTTTGTATTTCTCCTTGTTTAGTGATTTCAATTTTTAAACTGTTAGTAGTAAAATTTTTCTCATGTTGATCGTTTCTTCCAATATCTTTGCTTTACTGTTAATTGCTTTAAAAAAATTTGACTTTCAATGATCCGTTTTAGTGTATATTTTCATAATATTATAGTAGTTAGGGTTAAACTCTTGATTGAAATTTTAATTAGGACAAACAAAATGATTGATTCACTGTTAGTAGTTGTAGGTTAATTTCATTGTAATTTTAGATTTGTATTAGGTTAATCTATTTTACTCTTCTAGTTTTTAATACAAAATCCAATGTGATAATTTTTGCAAAAGAAGAAGTTGATAACTAAATTTGATTAGTATTAAGTTTCCTTAGGAAATGACTTCTGTTGATCCTTTAGCAAGCCTTGGTGCTAAAGGATATGATTGCATGATTGATTATTCAAATGTAAGGTCAACAAATAAATTTACTAAATAATATTTTTTGAAATATTTAGAGTAAAGAAAATCAGTTTTTGTTAATTAAAATCAGATAAATAATCAGTAAATTGTTTTCGAAATTTGAAACTGATATATTTACTGTTAAGTAACAGTATGTTGTTAATTGATTGAATGGTGACTCAATCGATTGAAGCCTTAACGGTAAAAAATAACAATTTTTCTATATAAAGGGACATACACGTGTTTTTCAAAGAACAATAATTACATAAATCATATTGAGTGAATTCCTGTGACTACTCTTGAGAGAAAAACATGTGCAAACCTTGTGATCAACTGAGCAATTGTTTTTACAACAAGAAAACTGTTATTGGAGCTTTACTTGATCTACTGCAAACTGTGATATTGAATCAGAGCTAAGTGTTTCACTCTATTCTTAATACATTTGTATAATTTGTTGAGTGGAATTTTACTGTGTATTGTTTGTATTTTTGATACATTTCTTGTACTGGAACTGAAGGCTACAAGTTACGTAGGGTTGTAATTGTAACAGGTTGTGCAGTGGGTTTTTGCACTAGTTCACACTTGTTGAAGGGTTTAGTGAGGTGTGAGTGCTGCGGGGAGCAGTGAGTATTGCGAGGAGCAGTCAGTACTACGGGGAGCAGTGAGTACTGCGGGGAGCAGTGAGTACTGTGAGGAGTAGCGGTAACTTGCTGGGAGCAAGGGTTGTAAACTGATCTTGTGATCTTTTTAGTGGAAATCTTTGCTAGTTTTCAAAGGACTGGAAGTAGCACTTGAGGAAGGGTGAACCAGGATAAATCTTTGGGTTCTTGATTTCTTCTTCTCTCTTCTTGAAAGATTTCTTTTATCTGCTTGTGTTGTCATACTTAACTGATCACTAAATCATTAAGTGCTTTCTCAACTAAAAACTAGTTGCTCTCTGGACTTGTTGTATTGCTTCTGATTCAATCAAAATCAAGAATATTCATTAAGGGCATTCTTGAAACTCACAGGACTATCTTTAGAACTTCTTGATATTGGATACTGAATTTTGAAGTGTTATTTTGATTTTGTAATCTGAATTAAATTCCAACAACTTCCGTTGTGCTTATAATCAAATATATATCATTAAATTGATTTGCATATTTTTGTAACAATTCTGGACTGAATCTAAGTGTATTCATATTTCTGTATGCATTCAATTGATTGAATTTGTGTTTTAGTAAATTGAATTGTTTACTGGACATTCCAAAATTGCGCATTGATTGTTTTAATCAAGATATTTCATTCTCCAATCTAAACCACTTTCCTTCTTTGCGAAAATGTTTCAAAAGTTCAATTCACCCCCCTCTTGAACTCGGTCTAAACTTGTTTTACAAAACCAACAACTTGTAATTGCTCTCCCATAGTTTGATACTCCTTCAAAGTATAAAAACAATATTAAACACTACCAAATTTCATTAAACATAACTGATTTCATTGTACATAACATATTACATGCCAAACTTCATGATTAAAACCAAACCAACTACAAGTCAAACTAGAGATCAGCAAAGCTGGATAAACCAGTAGTAATACAACAACAACAGTAGAGAAAAAAAATACAACATAAGCAGAAAGACAACACACAACAACAAAAAGAAGCACACTCTAATACAACACAACAACACATACTTATCCCCCATTGAATTCATCAAATGGAAGGAAAGGGACCAACTATGATATGCATGAAAAGATATACTCGTCTGGTCCATAGAACATTAGCCCAATCTTAGCTTGAATTTCTTCTACTTAATCCTCTATGTTCTAAAAGCGTGTTTCACAAAACTGATGGTGACTCCTTTGATCATTTTCAATAGTGCGCAACTGTCATATCACCATTTGTTCAAACCTTGAGAATGGTCCTTCACTTTCTACTAGGGGAATGCCAAACATGTACGCATATTGTGTAGGATCAAATCTTCCTTCAACAGTAGCACCAGTAGCAACACTAGTTCCAGCTCCATCACCTTCTTGATATTGTTATTGTTCAGCGTCATCTCCATCTGCTTTGCATACCCAGTAATGATCATTAACCTTCTTCAAACCAATCTTGTTCAAGGTTGCAACGATGATTTGATTTTGAGCCTTTACAACCTCCACAACTTCTGCTTCAACATCAACTTCAAAATATTCTATGAAGTTGGATATAAAGACCACATAAGGTATACAATACTCAGGTTTCTTCTTAACCTTCAAAATGTGCTCCTTTATCACATTGATCTAGTGTACTTTGATCTTTCACATCAAACAATACATCAAAATCAGATCCTCTTCCGTCAACACAACATGATTAAAATGTCTTGGAGTTAGCAGCCAAATCACAATAAAAGCAATGATGCGTGAAGTCAAAGAGAGACCTCCAACGTGGTATCCTTTCATTGTAGTATTTGGATTCCTCACACATGTCTTGAAAAATTGAACTTTGTTAAAATCTTCAAGGTCAGTGGTGTTGCCTCTGCCAACAGCTATACCTGCATTTCTCAAACTCGCTACAGCAAGCCAAACTTCGTCATTTATGGCCATGTCTACTCCCTTGAATTTGGAGTACATCACATCATCATCAAACCACATGTTGGTCAGAAATACCTTTACCAAATCTGGGTAGGTATTCCCACACAATTTGAGAAACTTTTCAAGCTTCTGATGCTTCAGCATGTCTCTCACTTCATCCAGCTTTTCCTCATTCAGCCATTCCATCCTTATAAATTTTGTACTGATGATTGCCTTTCTACAAACTTCACAATAATAATCTTCAATGCTCTCTTGATTCCCTGAGAACCATCTTTCAAGGTATCCAGTTTCGATGTTATCAGCTTGTTCAGCTCTCTTAACAACAACCCTCTTGGTTCTCCCTTTGGATTGGATGAGGAGGCCATGGTAGGAAGAGTTGATGGATTTTTGAAGTGGATGAAAGTTGGCACCGTAGAGTAGCTATGTATGAAAGTATGCAGTGCTTTGGTGTGAGTTTGAATGCATGTCAATGCAGTATATAAAGAAAAGGAAAAATACAAGAAGCCAAAAACATGTATAAGCATTGATTCACAGCACAAAAAATTGCTTTTTAGTTTGTTAGGATTCTGTGAATAATAAATTGAAACAAAAGTGACTTAGCTTCAGAGATTCTTCACAACAACTTTTTACTTGTTGACCTTCAATAGGTTGATGACACGTGGCACTACGTACTCTCTCACTCTTCACATGTCAAACCCATGCATTGGATGACTCAGCTTATTCAAACTTTCTTCTTTGACTAAGTTATCTGCTGCAAAATTAGTTTCTTTATAGCCTTTAACCTCGCACAGATCAATTAATTGAACATGATTTAATCATACCAAGTCTGCATAAACTAAACTAAGGACCAACAAATGCACAAGTTGATTTAATTAACACATTTAAAATGAACTATCCCCAATTTTTTTTTCTAAGAAAATTAAATCTTTCTTTATTAAGGGGCTTAGTAAATAAATCAGCCAATTGTTTCTCACACACAACAAATTGAATTACGCAGTCACCATTATTCACATGATCTCTTATGAAGTGATGGCGTATTTCAATGTGTTTTGTTCTGGAATGTTGCACTGGGTTCTTTGTTAGGTTTATTGCACTTGTATTGTCACAAAGTAATGGTATTTTAGAAAGAATTATACCACAGTCACTTAGTTGTTGCTTGATCTAGAGGCTTTGAGCACAACAACTACCAATAGCTATGTATTCTGCTTTTTTTGTTGATAAAGCCACACACGCTTGCCTTTTACTATGCCATGATATTAAACTAAATCCAAGTAGGTGGCAAGTTCCATTGGTGCTCTTTCTATCAAGTTTGCATCCTACAAAATCTGCGTCAAGTAACCAACTAAGTTTAAGGACACTCACTAAGATACCATGGGCCAACATCTGCAGTTCCTTTGAGATATTTCAGGATTCTCTTTGCTTCCATGTGATGTGACTCTTTAGGATTGGCTTGGTATCTTGCACATAAACATACGCTAAACATGATATTTGGTCTACTAGCAGTAAGATAAAGAACTCTGTATTTTGTTTGATCAACATTAGCTTCTTTCTCATTAACATCCAAATAGCATCCAGTAGTAATAGGTGTAGCAGCCTCCTTGCAGTTCTCCATCTCAAATTTCTTTAGCAATTCTCTACTGTATTTTGCTTGACTGAGGAAGGTTCCATGCTTGAATTTCTTGATCTACAATCCTAGGAAGTAGTTGAGTTCTCCCATCATGGACATCTCAAACTCTCCCTACATAGTTGTTACAAACTGATCACACAATTTTTCATTAGTGGATCCAAATATAATGTCATCAACATAAACTTGAACAACAATAATACCATTACATACTTTCTTAATGAATAAGGTCTTATTTGTTTTGCCTCTCCCATAGCCTTGAGAAAGCAAAAAGTTACTCAACCTCTCATACTAGCTGAGGTGCTTGCTTTAATCCAAACAAGGCTTTCTTGAGTTTGAACACATGCTTCGGATATTTGTGATCCTCAAATCCAGGTGATTGACTCACATAAACCTCTTCATCAATGTATCCATTTAGAAAAGCACTCTTGACATCCATTTGGTGTAATTTGAATCCATTCATGCAAGCAGTAATCTCACTGCCTCCAATCTAGCCACGGGTGTATAAGTCTCTCCAATGTCTATTCCCTCTTCTTGGTTGTAACCCTTTGCAACCAGCCTAGCTTTATTTCTCACAATAACACCTTGTTCATCTAACTTGTTCTTGAAAACCCACTTGATTCCAATCACATTCATCTTCTTTTATTTAGGAACAAGAGTCTATACTTCATTTCTAGCAAACTAATTCAGCTCCTCATGCATTGCATTTATCCAATTGTTGTCCTCTAGTGCTTCAGCCACAATTTTGGGTTCAACTGGAGATACAAAGTCCATGTGCTCACAAAAACGATTCAATGATCTTCTTGTTGATACTCCTTTATGCACTTGACCAATAACATTGTCCAAGGACAGGTTCCTAGGCACTCTCCACTCCTTAGGCAATTCATAACTAATTTTCTCTACACCAGTTCCAGATTTAATGGATTAAATTTTTGGTTCAATTGATTAATTTTCCTGTAGTTGAGCAACCTTCACTGATTTATTATGCAATTCTGTATTAACTTTTTGTCCAGTTGGAACTTCATCATTTGCACCTGTCTTAGCACTTTCTTACATGTTCTGGTTAGTTTCATCAAATGCAATATGTATGGATTCCTCAACTAGCATGGTTCTCCTATTATGTGGTCTATATGCATTACCATGCAATGAATTGCCAGGAAGATACCCGGATCAACTTTTGAATCAAATTTTCCCAAGTTGTCCTTACCATTGTTCAATATAAAACATTTGCATCCAAAAACCTTCAAATGAGAGATATTAAGCTTTCTACCTTTAAACAACTCATAGAGGATCTTCTTCAAGATTGGTCTAATAAGCACTCTATTGAGAATATAGCAAGTTGTACTTACTACATAAGCTCAGAAGTACTTTGGCAATCACATTTCATTCAATAGTGTCCTTGCTAGTTCCTCTAATGATATATTCTTCCTTTCCACCACTCCATTCTGCTATGGAGTCTTTGGTGCAGAAAAGTTGTGCTTGATTCCAAAATTTACCACAGTCTTTCATTCTAAAACTCACCCTTAGGATTTGACTTAATGGCAAAAACGGATAACTTTGGCAAGTCTCTTAAAAGCATGATAGGCTTCATCCTTGGTAGCAATGAAAAGAGTCCAAGTAAAACGAGAATAATCATCTACTACAACGAGACCATAGTAATTACCTCCTAGGCTTAATGTTCTAGAGGGACCAAACAAATATATGTGAAGCAACTCAAGAGGTCTAGATATAGAAACCACATTTATCTGTTTAAAAGAGCTTTTGGTGTGTTTTCCCTTTTGACATGCTTCATACAATCTGTCCCTTTCAAACTTGAGCTTAGACAAGCCAATTACTAGATATTTTGATGCAAGCCTATTGAGACGATGCATATGAATATAAGCTAAGTGCCCATGCAACAACCATGTCTCATCATTTGTAGATAGCAAACTATTCATATTAGATGTTATGCAAGAGAGATTAAGCATGTATACATTGTTTAACCATTTACCTACAAGCACATTCTTACTGGTTTTTGAATTTGCTATTAGGCACATGTCTGGCTCAAATGTAACCTTGTAGCCTTTGTCACATAGTTGACTTATACCGAGTAGGTTGTGCTTTAAACTATCTACTAAAAGCACATCTTTTATGATCACATCATCATCTCCTCCAATGTCACCAACACCAAGTATTCTCCCTCGGTTGTTATCTCCATAGGTGACAAAGCCACCTGGTTTCCATTTCAGATTAATCAATTGTGAAGCATCTCCATCATCTGTTTGGACCATCCACTGTTTAGATACTACAACTGCTTCTTGGATGCCAAACAAACCTACAAAACAAATTAAGTTTGAGAAATTGGTACCCTGTTAAACTTGGGTCCACAAGTGTTAGTGATGCTTTTAGGAACTCACCCAATCAACCCCTTAGGTACATCAAACTTTCTAATCTTACAATTCCTAACAGAATGACCTTTTCTCAAACAATAAAAGCAAGTCATGAAAGGTGAAGATTGTTGTTTATTAGCTTTAAAGAAACTGCTAAATTTCTTTTATTTTCCTTGAAAACCACATTGATATCCAATGCCAACTTTTTTTAAAAACACAGTTCTGAGATCCCAAAATAGCATTGAGATCCATGGTTCCCATGGAAAGTTTAGATGCATTCAGTAGTAATCAAATAGTTAACTTTCTTTTGAAGAACAACATAGTTTTCACAATTACTTGGCTTGCTAGAATCAAACTCACTGGAAGCTTTGTAAATCATTTCAAGATGATCAAAATTGGTTTTCACTTTTAAAAGTTCATCTTTTAGTTCTTTGACTATACCTTCCAATCAATTGTTTAACCCTTTCAATCGGTTGTTAGATAAGGCCAATTTGTTTGCTTCTTCATGGGTTTTTAAGAAAGCCTGAAGAACTGAACTGTTATTCTCACTATTAAATGAGGTGCCGGAGTTCATGCTACTCACCTCAGAATTCTGTCCAGCCATATGACCTAGGTTTGCTTCAACATCTCCATTTGAAGAGCTGTTGGAAGAGGTATCATTGTCTTCCCAAGCTATATATGCTATTATGATCTTTATGTATTTGTCAATCTTCTTCTCATGTGTCTTTCTGTTCACTAGGCTTGGACAATCCACTTTCATGTGTCCCTATTTACCACAACCAAAACAGGTAAATTGAGTAGAACCATTATTAGATTTCTTATTATACCTCCTTGTCAGCAGATTGAGATTCTCAATATAATTGCACTTATAACAATTTTGCTCACTGGATTCAACATCTGCAGCCTTTGTATTAAGTGCTAGGCTTCTAGTCTTTCTGTCCATTGTCTCCATTTCCTTCAGCGTAATCATCTCCAGCTCATGCTCTCTTACCTTGCCAATGAGTGTTGCAGTAGTGAGTGTTGTCAAATCTCTAGTATTTGATATAGCAGTCACTTTAGGCTGTCAGCTTCTGTCCAGGCACTTTAGGATCTTGATGTTCAGCTCATCCTTGTCAAATTGCTTTCCCAATCTAATCAAGTGGTTGACAATGTGAGTGAACCATTTCTATACATCTGCAATGGTCTTCCCTTGCTGCATCCTAAACAATTCAGACTCCTGGATCAGTGCATGCTTTCTAGCTCTCTTCACATTTGTGGTTCCCTCATGTGTGACTTCAAGTATGTTCCACATTTCTTTAGCCAAACCACATTTCTATTCATCGAGTTCAAGAAGGGGTGAATTGAACTTTAAAAAAAATCTCAGAAATGGAAGTATTGAAGTATAGAATTAAAGTTCTAGATTGAAACAATCAAAAGTGTGGTTTTGAAATACACAGCAAAAAGTCAATAAATTCCATACCAAGAACAATCAATTGAAAAATCACACAGAACTGTAAACAACAAGAATTCAACCAATTCAGACACATAAGCAATTAACGGAAATCAAAGTGCAAATCAGTTCAGTCCAAAAATAGTTAATTGAAAAACACAACCAATATATTGATTAAAGCACACGGATCAACAGGCAACAACAACACCAGATTAAAATGTGGAAGCAATTAGTTGAATAAAAATACAATATAGCACTGCCCAGAAACAATCAGATAACCAAAAATAATTAGTTGAATGTATAACAACAAATATGAAAAGTGATCAAGAAGAGAGAAAGAGAGATGAAGAACACCAAGATTTATACAGGTTCACCCTTTCTCAAGGGTTACGTCCAGTCCTTTGCCAACAAGCAAAGAATTCCATTAAAAAGATCACCAAGATCAATTCAATACAATAGAATTACCCTTGCTCCACGCAAGTCAACACTGCACCCTACAACACACAACCTACTACACCCCATAACAGCTGTAAAATAGTGTAGAACCTTACTGCACAACACAAATTAAAAACCCTATGCAATATGGGTAACCACCACACAATTACAAATAACAAACCCTATGTAATTTGCAACCAAATGACTCTCAATACAAGAGATATCAAAACAAAATGAAACCAACAGTACTTCTACACGAAAGCAAATTACAAATAGATGACAATCAGCGTAGAAGACTTAGCTCTGGTGCAGAACGAAGATTGCACGAAACCCACTCCAAGATTCACGTTCCTGAGATTTTCTTGTTTGAAAGTCAAGTAGGAATGTGTTCTCACAGTAAGGGCACATTTTTCACTCTTAGAATTTCTCAAATATTTCAATCGAATGTCTTAGGTACAATAAAAAACTCGCATAGCCCTTGTATAAGAAAATTGGTTTTTAAATCTGTCAAAAACTAATCGATTGATTTTTCTATAACACAAAAAAAAATCCAATAAATTGATTTATGAAAAAAAATAGTTAACTAGATTTACTCTCAAAATATTTATGAAGCTTTCCTTGAGTGATATATCCAACTCCTGGTTTTGAACCAAAGCCCACTCACACACACACACCTAACCTAAGTTATAGACCAAAACACCATCAAGATCCATGATGACGTTAAGCAATCCACTTAGCAAGCTTTGATCCATGTTGACTTCATCAAATCACTTAGCAAGCCTTGGTACTAACACATCTGTTTTAAATACCTGGACAAACAAGAAAGAAAAGCATGAATACACAGAAGAGAAAAATGAGAATACAAAGAGAGAAAATGAAACAGTTTAGTTTTTAAAGAGAACAAAGATCTGCTTTTCAAGAATTCAAGACTTGATTTTCAAGGTGCCATTTGTGTTCTTCAAGGTTCTACACTGTTTCATCCTTATTGGAAATCAGGGAGTCTTTTGCAACTTAAATCTTGAACCCGTGTTGATTCAAGTGTTGCTCAGTGTTCTGTAAATTGATTGATTGATTTTCTATGTTGTTCCTTAAATCATTGATCTTTGGGATTCTTGGAAACTTTTATTTTGCTTAAATTTTTTTTCTGTATTTCATAAACTCAAAATTTTTTTAAAGTTTAATTTACCCCCCAACCCCCATCTTGAACTCAGCCTAAAAGTATTTTCAGGTTGTGTCTGTAAAAATTGTATTGTATTTACTTTTGTTTTGGATAATTATTCAAGGTTGTAAAAACTTTCATCTAGGGTTAGAGAATAATTGAAAGATTACCTAGGGTTCGCACCCCTCACCTTCACTAGGACACGTGTTAACACTGTATAAGAGAGCTTTGAAGCTTGCGATCCAAGATACACATAGCCACCTGGCAACTGTTGGTTGGCGCACAAAGAAGCTTCTTCTCCAAACTAGGGTTAGGGCTTAATAGAACATAGGGTTAGTGTATGAGCTTAGCTTCTTTTGCAAGCTATCCAAGCCTATAAATAGGTAGCTCATGTACCTCATTTTCAAGGTTGAATGTACCTAATGTTATGCTATTAAACTTTTAGCATAATTGGTTTTCAGCTTCTCCTTTGTTGGCCTTACCTTCTAATCACCTTGTTCCACCATTTTCACTCACAAAACCTTGTTGTTTGCTTTATATTGCTCATGTATTCTACTGCATTCCTTTTATCAATTTCATTTCTACATTGAATCAAGTTTAAGTTGCACCCTAAGGTCATCTACCAACAGTTGTTCATGTTCTAAAAGTGCTTCGACAATACATGTGGTCAAGGCTAGGCTATCAATTTTAAGTTTTTAATTTGCTTGGTTTTTCAACAATTTTGGTTTTATTATATTTTGAATTATTAAGTTTTGTTTCAGGTTATTTTGGATTGTTTAATTTTGTAGTTTAAGTTCAGTTTAGGTGATTATCAATGCAAGTTGAGAGTAGAGGTTGGGAGAATTTCGGCATTTGCGCTCAGCTCAAGTAGTTGGGCCCGAAAGAATTCAAAGATTTTTCTCTCGACTGTGGCATTGTTGGGTGCGCACTTTGTTCTGCCAAGCGCATTTTGAGGGTTGTAGCCATGGTTAGGTTGGTTCTAGCACACAATCTGATATGCTGACATGTTGAGTTAAGGTTTGACCCTGAAGTTTGAAACTTAAAAACATACCCTAATTTATTTTCAACATTCACTTTGTGCCTTCAAGAACTAGAGTTTCATAGTCTGAGTGCATCTTAGTGTGTGATTAAAGCTTTATACTTTGCAAACTCCTACTTTGCATTATGCATCAAAAAGGTAAGTTAGTTTTTTGTTTCGCATTTTTGTTTAGATAGTGTTATGACTGCTTGAATAAATAGTAGTTAGTTGTTAATGCTAGTTTTTTTCCTAAATTTATTCGATTTCTATTGTATTGATTTATACATTGAATTTGTTGGGATGAATTTTATTAATTATTGAAACGGAATTTTGAAAATTTGGTTCATTCTACTACTTTATGTCGGGTGTAGTTCTTCAACCTTTTCAATTTAATTTTCCAGGTTCTGACTTGGTGATACTTACATGGTAAGATTATCTCTGCATTTTTGGTTTTTGTTGAATTGTGAAGATGGCCTCAATAAAATAAAAACAAGTAGGGGACAATGATCAAGGGCTCAAAGGAGAAAAAGAAAATTGTATTAAGAAAAATTCCTCTCCCTAGCTCATGAGAGGCAATTTCATTTAGTAGAAAATAGAAGATTAATCATGGAAAGAAAATTGAGCTTGAGACCAATGGAGGTAGCAGGATTCCAAGAAGAATTGAGGAGAAGAAATTAGAGGAGAATGAAGGCATACCCAGAGCCTTCCAACATTGTCGTCATCAAAGAGTTTTATGCCAATGCCATGATGATAGAAAACGAGGCAATCATCTCATACACTAGTTATGTGAGCGAGAAGATTGTCTCTTCTGATGATGTATCCATTAATTCCTTCTTGGGAATAAAAGAGGGAAACAATTCTTGTGAGTATGTGGACTTCATCAATACTTATTGGACATCCTTCATTGATCACCCATCTACGCAGACAAGATGGAGTGGATGCGATTAAGGTAAATTATTGATATAAGTTATAGCAATAGATATTGTAGTGCTAGAGAATGACCAGTGGCACCAACCCCACCTCCTAGGGGAGAGCCGAGCAGGGAACAGTTCTTAATAGGAAGAACTTTGATGCTTCCATTCAGGCCATGTTTAGGGCCTAGATGATGATTATCGATACCCTTAGGGGCCTCACGTTGCACGGACCAATATCTCCACCTGTATTCCATTTACCTTCATTTGAAGAGTTCATAGCCTGTACTAATTAGCCTAAAGGCTAGGGCCAATTTGGAGGGGAGGTGAAGTTGTGGATAATTGTCTTTTATGTTATTTTCTATTTTATTTGTCTTTACGAAGGAACTTAGTCGTATAATTGTTAGGAAGTAATGTCAAGTGATTAGAACTTAGCTATAGATCTCTGACAATTTAATTGAGTATGTGCTTTTTCATTGAGATTTAGGAAGGAAACAAGTTGTTCTTGAGAATTGGTTTTGTGATTTTCTTTTCTATGATTGTGATTGGAAATGCATTGAAAATATACCTAGTGAAATTTTGAGCTTTAGACAAGTAAGTACTATCACTGATTATTCACAATTAATTTTGCTTGAGTATCTTTGTTAAGTATTCAAGTGCTTGTAACTTATGATCAAGGCCATTTTTATTGTTTACCTCAATTAGTTAGAGAAAAATAGCCAAACTTTTGTTGAATAAAACATTTGTACCCCTTTTTGAGCCATTAAAAGATATTGTTTTTCACCCTTGAAAGTGTAATTTTGTTTGGCTACCTTTAAATTAGGAGGCAAAGAGATCAGGAACTTACCATAAGTCAAGTTTTAGAGGGGGGAGGGGAATATCTGAAAACTTTAAAAAGGGTTGTAAATTGTTAAGGTTATGTGCTTTTCTTTCAAAAAAATATTAATTACATAAAAGAAAAAAAAAATAGATGAAAAAATAAATAAGTTTGGGGGAAATTTTGATAATTGGTTGAAATAAAAGGAGAGTAGAATTCTTGAAATTATTAATCTAATTGCTCTTTTTACGTGAAGTATTTTGATTATCTATAAAAGTCATTTTTCTTCTTAGCAAAACTAAATTACAAGCCAATAAAAGTCCTTGTGATGTTGCATATTTTGATCTAGAAAATATTGGATGAGAATAACTAGGATTGAAGCCTTGATGATTTGGAAAAACCCAAGAGCAAGGAGGCAGAAATGTGCCCTGCTATAACACATACGCTCGAGATAATTTGATCTCAGTATTGAAATAGTAACAGAATCGAGTATCCCCCAGTGTAGCTGACATGGGTTGGGCACGAGCATCGAATTCTTTTTTTGTCTAATAAGCTTTTGGGGTTCGGATTAGATATCTTTTTCTATATGAGAGAATGAAATTAACTTTTGAAGCCATCTTTAGGCTTTGTTTGGAGTAATCTTCTTATTACATCATCCTCATTGTAATGTTTGGGTTCCTCATACCTATGAGGAGCTAAATATCTCATTGTAATTGTATTTGGGCTTATATTATGTGATGGAGAGACCCCTTGGCGCTTTAGCTTATAGCTCACGCTCCAATGGATGAAGAGCATGTTCAAGCCATTTGCACCGAACACAATGGATGGAAGGAGCTCCTCATGATACGGAACCAATGGATATGGAAGAATTCACCATGGAAGGAAGCGTGCAAGGGAAGTTTGATATAGTTTTGGTGAAGAAGATAGTGAAAGCCTTGAAGGAGGTTAGGCCAACCTTCAAGAGAAAGCTTCTAGGTTCTAGGAGAAGAAACTCAATGTGAAACCTGAGGCAATGTACTGAAAATTTGGCAGCATTTCATTACTCAAATCAAGTCTACAAGAGAGGTTCCTAGACCTCTTATTTATAGAAGAAAGGATGAGCTACTTAGCTTCCCATGCAAGCTATCTAGGTAGGGTATG
>Ga0099825_1006953_pt1 | contig 13936 bp, 8 predicted proteins | sample SiratroredBW_FD_76838 | JGI IMG/M metagenome (GOLD analysis project Ga0099825, IMG submission 76838) | Root nodule microbial communities of legume samples collected from California, USA - Siratro red BW | ecosystem: Host-associated > Plants > Roots > Nodule | place: USA: California | collected... | reverse complement strand
TTTTTTGCTACATAATTTTTCGTCATATGTCTCAATTGTCCGACTCATATAATATCTATCAAATTCTCTCTTATCCTAAGGTATCGCATCGCAACCTCAATTATACATTTATTTTTTCTTTTCATGTAGTATATTTAAGGAAACATAAATATCAATTTTATCTAATTAAATTGTTTATAGGATACCCATCTTTATTTTCTTTTTTAATATTTTTATTTGATGTTCATTTTTCATCACATGAGAATGTCATACTACTAAATTTTGGTTTTTAATTTCATTTTATTTGAAGAATTCTTATTTTGTAATATAATTTCCCACTCTCTCTCAATAGTTTAACTCATTTGATATCCACCAAGTTCATTCAAATCTCTGAGATACTTTCCTTATTAACATTTGCCAAACTTATAGATGTTATAATTATTATGGAATTTCAATTATGCGTAGTTTTTTACTCTTTTCATAATTACTTAAAATTTATACAATTATAATTTCTTCCTCAAAACTTGATATTATATGTTTGTTTACAATTAAATTCTTAATAATAACACTTTTATAATTTTTATTTTTTTAAAAAAGTTATTTAATTAATATTTTGAATAGTATGGATACATATATACTTATTATCCAATAAGAATACGGATTAAACACAAATTTCATATGAAGATGAGGATGTGAATGAAACCTATATCTGATCTGCCTGTTGTCATGTTTGTGTATATTTTCTATTGGCATGTATATTAGTTGTTTTTTGAACAACCAAGAATTGAATAAATGGAAGCACTTTAGGGGTGCTCCAACCCTATTACAAAATAACATATCCTAGTAGAACACTAAAAAGCTGGCCAATATCAACCCCAAGTACACCAATGGTCAATTAACTCTCCATCATAGTATAATACTATAACACCAACAATACAACACAAAACTAGGGATGCCTAAGCATAAATAAAACATACACAACAAAGAAACTATGTGCTCTTGCAGGCTAGCGATGGACTCCCAATATACAACCTCCAAACCCAAAGAAACTTATATGCCTTCTTTGTATCGAAGTATAAATCGAAGTGAGACTCTTCTAAGACAAACCGATGGTAGCATGCTGCTTCCTATTGTTATGAAAAGCTGAAACTACTTAGCACTTGCCTCTACTTGCAAGTTTCTTGATCTACTTCACTCCTTCTATTCCTCCATAGACTGCATAGGACCACAAATGGTACTGCTCTTTCAGTTGTTGTAGTCTTCTAATAGTATAACCAACGTCACAATCACGCTAAGCATCCAAGCACTGTTGTTGCCAAGTGCCAACCTACTTGTAGAAATAGAAAGACCGCACATATACTAATACCTAACCTAAGTATCTCTCATCCATCCTAGTATAGACTCCCCTATATTGAAGAGCTTGGGCTTTGTACCCCTGCACCTATTCCACCAAGATCAATACACACTTTAGACTTGCAATTATAAGACCATTGTCATGAAAGTTTGATAATAGTTACCAAACATAGACTAGGACACAAGTACCAATTGGAGAAAGAAAAGTTCACCCTTCCATGCTGCATTTATTTTCTTATTAAAGCACATCATATAGAAATTTTGAAAATGATTAGAAACAATGTGATGCCTTTTAGATGTGTTTCCTGTCCATCTATCACAGTCATCCCACATTTTTTGAGTAAGTGTTGGACTGTTTTCTCTACTATATTTCACATTGCATACATAGTACTAGCTACATCCATCCCTCTTCTAGCTAGATTCGCCCTAATTGACAACTTTCCTAATGATGCCCTCCAAGCACAAACTTGTGCTCGAGGAGTGACTTTAAGACTTCATAGTTCCTTAAAAATGTTTGTGCCCATGTTCGTTTAATAATCTATATCCAGACCTAATTGTGTACACTTGCAAGTCATCTTCACCCATATCCAACTGTGTGATACACCCCTCTTCCACTGGGTGGTGGTTATAAGGGATGTCAATGGCTGTTGTTGTTCCTTTTTCCTAAACAAAACTCTCTCTTCCCCATGATGGATTCCATCTAAGTAACTTACTATTACTAATAACCACCCATTCCACCAAATCACCGACTACACTCTCTTCACATAAAGATATTGAATAGAGTTTAGGGAATTTTCTTTTAAGCAGTAGATCACCAACCCATTTATCATCCCAAAATCTTATTTGTTTTCCGTCTCTTAGTGCCCACTTATTCTTGCTATCAAACTAGTTAAATTGGTTACCTACATCACAAATTTTGCATAGATCAGTCTACTAGCTACAATGCTTTCGGTCTAACATAGTAACACTCATCTCCCTCCAAGAACCATACCTTGATTCTATTACATCTCTCTACACTTGGACTTCTTCCCTCCCAAGCTGTTATTTCCATTTAGCTAACAAAGTTGTATTGAATCTGCCCATATCTTTGATGTCAAACCCACTAGATTCAACATGGGAGCATACTTTATCCCAGGCCACCTAAACAATTTTCCTTCCCTCATAACCCCAACCCTATAAAGTTTTATCTGTAACCTTCTAACAAGCGTGCACACAGTACTAGGGGCTTTAAAGAATGAAAGATAGAATAAGGTTAATACATTAATTATAGACTTAATAAGACCAACCCTACCAACCATAGATAATAATCTTTCCTTCTATCTAGACAGTCTAGACTTGATTTTTTTAGTGATTAGCTTCCAAAATGATACAGTTATAGGATTTCCACCTATTGTCATCCCTAGATGCTTAAGTGGTAATGCCATTCACCTACAATTTAAGCACTTGGAAAAGATAGTCATATCCACATTAATCACCCCTATAGTACCTGGCTTTTGTCAAAGTTAACCTTAAGTTCCAAAATTAGTTTAAAACAAAGCATGACAACTTTAGTGGCCATGATACTTTGGTACTTAGGTTGGCAAAAAAAAAAAAAAATGGAGTATCATTCGTAAATTCTAGTAGTTTGACATCTACACGTTTATAGCCAACTTTAATACCTTCTAAAACATCCTTTCTTTAGACTTTTCTTACTAAACCTACCAGACCCTCCACAATTATAAGGAATAAGAAGGGCGTTAGTGGGTCACCTTGTCTAAGCTCTCGCTTAGGTTTAAACTCCTTAGTTGGGCTTCCATTGACCAATACAGAGACTGTACCGGAATTCAAACATGTTTTAATCCAATTGATCCACTTATTATTGGAAAACCTAATTTTCCCATCATGGACACCAAGAATTCCCAATCCGTTGAATCGTATGCTTTTTCATAAACCACTTTCACTATAACACCCCTAAGCTTTTCATTCTTTAAAAAATTAACAATTTCATTAGCTATCAATACCTTATCCAACATTCCCTTTCCCCTTAGAAATGCAGATTGGTGTTTATCAATCATATTCAGTAAAACCCGGCTCGAGCTTATTAGCTAACATCTTAATGATCACTTTATAAACACATTCCACCAGCAAAATATGTCTAAATTCATTTAGGGTGGATTGGTTATCCCTTTTAGGCACTAAGGTAACAAACGAAGCATTACATCCCCTCGGTTTGTAGCTAGAATCATAAAAACAATGGATGAATCTAATCATTTCAGCCCTCAAATAGCCCAATTATTTTTGAGAAAATGGAAATTATAACTGTTGGGACCTGGACTTTTTGTACAACCACATTGGCTAACAATTTCTAGTATTTCGTGCTCCCTGAATACACATCTTAACATTTCATTATCAACTATTTGAATACTCTTAAAGTATACACCATATAGGTTCACCCCTAACCTCGGTTGACTAGCAAATCTAGTTTCAAAATGTTTTTCCACCTCATTTTTGACAAGGTCTAGATCTTCACACCATCCCTCATCTATTTGTAAACCTTTGAGATCATTATTTATCCTTCTCCATCTAAGCCTTGAGTGAAAAAATTAGAGTTCATATCCCCCTTCTGAATCCACTAAACCCTTGATTTGTGTCTTAACATTGTAATTTCTCTCTCAGACACAATTCCGAGCTCACTTATTAATTGCATCCTCCTTACCCTCATCCCATCTTGTAAAGTCCCATCATCATCACATTGGTATATTGCTGCAATCTCATCTAAAATTTGTTGTTTTCTTACTTTTGCACTATTGTACACCTCTATCCTCTATTGCTTAAACTCCCTCTTTAACCCTTTAAATTTATCCTTCACCATTTCCAAACTATTACCACTGCTCACAAATTGATCCCATGCTTTCTTAATTACTTCCTTAAATCCCTCTCTCTTCTACTACACATAAAATGTTTTGAAAGGTTTAAAACCCCAATCTATCATTCTATTTTGAACCACCAATAAACAATGGTTATACACTTGCCTACTTTGAATATATTGCATAGACCCCAACCACTACATCATCCAAGTACCCGACACTAAAACTCAATTCAATCTACTTTTAGACGCCTCATTTGGTCTATACCAAGTATATCTCCTCCCCATTGCTAGAATATCATATAAGTGGAAATTATTAATAAACTCATTAAACTTTTTCATTTCTACCCTATTGTCTGTTCCATTACCCAACCACTTTCTGTAATTAGGATATCTTAATGCATTAAAGTCTCCCATTACGCACCATACTAGATTACTATCTTTAAATTTATTTTGTTCTATTTTATCCCACAAAGTATATTTTTCATTGCTTCAACATGGTGAGTAAACATTCATAATTGCCACAATTACAAATTGGCCTGCCTCCACACTCTTGTACTCCCCAATAGTTAATAAAAATCCTTTACCCTCCTCAATCTTTAGATGATTAAACACTTGATTGTTCCATATTGTTAGTACACTACCTCCCTCTTTGTCCACCCTTCTATGCGCCCAACTTATTTTATTAGTCCCCCATAACGATTAACTATCTTAGGCTACAAAGATTCACCAGCTTAGTTTCCTGAGCACAAACAATTCCAGGTTTTTCCTTAACTACAGTTCTTTTAGGTACTTCCACTTCGCATCCTCCTAACCCTCTAATGTTTATACTTACTAGGCTCATTTAGGACGATCTTCCCTCTCACTCGTAGTGTTCTTGAGTAGTTGTCTATCTCTTCTTCCATCTCTACAAATTTCTGTATTACTCTGTCCTCGTTTTCCATACAAACTACCCTAGTTCCTTAACTAACCTCCACAATCTAGTTTCTTCAACCCATCTACTTTAGTTAAAAACCTCCTATTACAATTATAAGTGTTGCTATCAGAAATAGAGTTTTATAAAGGTGGTGTTTCTAACCTGGCTTGTGATGTTAGGGTTTTCACTATCACCGGTGTTGAGCACTTCTACTTTGTCGGTCCCTTGGTTTACTGGATTCGCCTTTCCAAAGTGAGTATCCCGTTTTGAATAGCTCTAGTTGATGGCAACTTCATTTATTAGTGCAAATCCACCACATATTTGCTTGCTATATTTGTTTTGAACTAGTCGTGACTTGCTCATCTTATGATTAAGCACAAATTCTTCCTTTCTCCTACCCGTGTCACCCTTCCTATACTTAGGCAAATTCACGTGTAGTTTCATTAACCCTATTGTGACATAATCTAATTCTTTTTCTAACTTTCCAACATTCTTCCCGTCATAAAATCTCACGAACCCATATCTATTACTCCATCGAATTGATTTTCTTAAAATAAACACTTCATACAACCTTTCCCATTTTTAAAATATTTTCTCGCTTACCAAAATTGTTAAGAAAATGAGAGAAGAGGTACATAGTGACATTCCAAAGAGTAAATTGGATATTGATTATGAATTCCTGATCATGCCACTTTAGCATACTTAGTACATGTATATTGGTTATGAAAATTTAGAATTATTACTATGCTATATAATTTTACAAATATATATACATATATATATATATATATATATATATATATATAATAAAAATAATTTAAGAATTAATTTTAATATTGGATAAACAAGTCTTATTAATAATTTTGAAAAGAAAATTATAATTTTGAGATAATTGATTTCATGCTTTCGCAGTAGTTTTTAGTTTCATTATTCGTATTTTGGTAGTTTTTGTTAATCAACACCTTTTACTCGTACTTTGATGTTTATTCTACTCTAAATTAAACAATGCACTGTTTTTCACGATTATTTATCATGATTTAAAAGTAAAAAGAACCGCAAATAATGAAATGATCCCTATTTTATTTTTTTTATATATCGAAAATTTTCAATATTGGGATTGACGGTTCACACTATGAATCTTATAAATTGTTAAAATATTCAAAGTTTAGTTTTCTGGTCAATTCTGAATTCTTTTAAGGCATTACTCAAATTAAAAATTTCATTAAAAACTTACAATAGCTTGCCAAACAAAAACTAGAACAAGGTATTTATAATTATCAAGAAGTCAAATTTGCATTCGCTGAATCATAATTCGGAATAGGGTTTTCACCACCATATTTTATCACTCTACTTAAAATAGCGACCAATTTGTTTCAATTGCTACTAAAATTTTACTTTATAAATGAACAATTTTTTAGTAAAATTAGTTTTATTGGTATATTTTAGTAATAAGTAAAATTAAAACTCCCGTTTCGTATGAAAAAAAAAATAAAAAAGTACGTTTATAATATTTTAAAGATTAAAAAAAATAATTAAAAAAATGTTTTGACTTATTTAGTATATTTATAAAATTATAAAGAAAAAACAGGTGTGTCGAAAACGTCTAAGGAAAGTATTTTAATAAAAAAATTATGTAATATAAAAAACAACTTACACCTCTTTATTATTTTTAAAATTACAAAGTATTAAAAAATTAAATAACTTGGTTTATAGATATATTTAAAGAAGTAAAATTAACATTCCTAATACGATTATATGAGAAAATAGTATTAAATGGTCATTTAATTTATAATATCTTAAAAGTTAAAGAAATAGAAATATAGGTAGATAGTTTAACCTCTTCCAAAAAAGTAGTTGATAAATTAACTAGTAGTTGATAAGCTAAATAGTACCTGATAAGTTTTTAATTTATAAATTCTAAGTTGGATTATTGAATTAAAGTGTCTAATAAACTAGCTCATAAATTAATGAGTAAATGTACAATGACTTAAAAGATATAATTACATAAATTTTATTATATAAATAAGATTTTTGTTTTTTAAAACATATATTACTAAGTAATTATAATTTTAAGTTTTTTAAATAATTAAATTCTTATTAAATTTTTTTCATATTTAATTTTTAAATTTTTTTTAATTTTTTTATTTAAACAATTTATTTTATTTAAAAAAATTAAATTTAACGAGTATTATTGAAAATTATTTTTTATTTATTTTCATAATTTTTTATTTCTTAATTTAAACTGTTGTTACATTGAATTTCCTTTCAACAATTTTTACTGTGTTTAATTTTTACATAGCAGCATATAATGAAACATTTATTGTTTGATATTGTATGTTTTAAATCTGAATTACATACAACATTAAAAATGACTCAATATATACAAAAATAATGCAATAATTATCTGAGTCTATAAAATTCAAATAAGTAATAAAAGATAAAATAAAATTAAAGATTATAAGGAAATATATAAGAGTAAGAATAAAAAATTTGAATAAATTACAATCTAAAAGTTAGAAAATTAAAAATCAACTCAAGTAGCTTATAACTTATAACTTAAAAAATATTAAATTAATGTTTGAAGAACTTTCCAAAAATTTTTATATTGGTCAAACTTATAAACTAATTAAATAAGCTAATAATTAACTTATTAGTTTTATTATACATACTTTAAGTTAAATTTGGTAAAAAGATTGTATTTAATTATAAAGTCTTACGTTGAAACTTTGTAGAAGAAAGAATATAATTAAAAAACTCATTAATAATAGTCAATTAGATTTTTAGAAAAAATAAATTATCAACAAAATTATTAAACATTTTGCATTAACATTTTAGTAATTCAAAAACATTAAAGAAAATAAAAATACTAAAAATATAGAATATTTCTTTGATTTATTTAATATGTAAAAAAATTATAAACATTTTGCTATGGGTTTAGAAATGCTAATAAAAAGGTGATTATGACAACCCCTTCATTCCCATCATTTTCACTAGAAACTGATAATCCTTTCCTTGATGCCCCCACCAAACATAGTTCGGTGTGGTATATCAACAAATATTATTAAGCCACCTAACTTCTACTCGATCATTATTTATTAAAGGATAAATATGCTTTGTGTCTAGGTAAAGTTTTACATATATTAAATATTTTTTGAACTTTTTATTATCATTCTCATCCGTTTAAAATTTAAACATATATTTAATTTCTTGGTGTGAGTGACGATTTAACATGTTTTAATTAAATGTTAAAATTGTTATTATGCAGGTCACGTCCTTCTTTATCTCACTTATATTTTTTTAAATTCGTATTAGGTATAAAATAATTTATTAAAAAAATATTCCGAGAGAATTAAACCAAACTCATGAAAAAAAAAAATACTAGACTAATCTATTGGAATAATATGAAAAATCAAATGCACAAAATATAGGAAAACTAACATAAGAGTTAAAAGAAGTCTATTCCTTATATTAAAAAACAAAATAATAAAAAAAAAAAATCAAAACTATGATACACAAATCTCTCTATCATTTATTCTTTATAATATTCACACTAATAGGTTTTTTAGTAACATTGGCAACATCCTTTCTCAGTCTCCAAAGTTTCGTACAAGTTTGAGAACATCCTTCCACCTCATTTGAATCACTAGGGAACCATTGTTCCACTCGAGCGGTTCAGTACTTAGAAACTAACTTACACTTCTTCTCAAACTTAAAAGAAAGAGGCTGAGTAACCTGAACCCCTCCAGCATCTGGCTGCAACCCCACAAGACATGAACCAACATAGTTAAATGCTAACCAGAAGGGCTAAAATGAAACCACTGGACTTTCAAACCAGCAACCACCATGGTATCAAGCTTAACCATAGTAGAACCATGATAAGCTATTTTAGTGGATTTTCCAACAGATATAGAAGCATTTTAGGTGACGGGACTAGATCATCATCATGATCATCAGAGTTTAAGTTAGAAGCCTCCTCCTCCAAAATATCCGCTCACCTCTTAAAAACTAAACTCTGCATACTAGCACCTATAAAGGATTCTCTTTAAAAGCAACAGGTTTAGAACTATTATTAACGGTCACTGGAACATCGAAATTGGAGCAACCAAGAGGGATTAGAATCCAGAATATTCACAATTTCATGCTTGTCCTGGGACAAGTTTGCATCCAAAATAGGCAATTTAGAAAAATAATTTAAAAGAGTCAAGCTAGATGAGTAAGCCAAGTCACCCTTAAGAGAAACATGTTGTATTTGCTCATCATTCTGAACCAGAGATGCCTGTTGAGAATTACAAAAAAGACTTGCTCTTCTAAATTATCTTCCTAGTTAGAGCCATTATTAAGAGCACTAACATCACCCTCCTAAAGAAGTTGGTTTAGAGTTATTACCAACATTAATAAGATTAACCACTTCGATATAAAGTTTCACATTTTCCTCCCTTGTCCCCAAGTTGGATTTAGGAACATAACATTGTTTAGATTTTACTTATTGATCAAATCTATCTCTTTGAGGGCAGTGCCTACAAGTAGATAAGTTATGGCCAATCATTGTACAAAAAGAGCGAAAAGGAGAAAGTTGTTCATACTCTTCATCAGCCCAAAGGCAAATTCTGGATGCTCTACCAAAAGTTGATATGATAAAGAAGAGAGCATATCCACATCAACAAACACCCGAGTATAGAAACAAAGGGTTTTCTTCATAGTATAACCATATAATGCAAGAGGGGTATCAACCCTTCTTGATATAGTGAAAATAGTGCAGGGTTGTCAATACTCCAAAGGAAGGCCATGAATTTTGACCAACACTACGCCTTATAGTAAGCTTCATAGTTGCTAGAAAAAGTCTTTAGCCTAGGCAAATACTTGCAAAAATATCCTGGAGAGAGAATCCAAGATTCAACTGCCAACGCACATCTCATGTCTTCCAAAGAGGTGAACGAGAATCCTTTGCCAAGAGGAATCACCTTTGAAGAACCAAGACATTTTCAAGCAAGGTTTGACTTCTTGCACATGTCCAGGTGCGTCAGAGGCTTGTTTCCTTTGGCAAGCATGATCCTACCATGCAAGTAATTCTTACAATCTTTAAGAATTGCCATATACGGTTCTTCTGGGATCTGCATAGAGACAAGAACTCCTTTGGAAAGGAGATGGCAACTGCGATGGAGGGATTCACAAGCATTATTCAAAGCTTAAGCAAACTTCTTCTACACAACTGTCACAAAAGAAGTTTTCTAGTTTGCTTCATATCTTGACTATTAGGGTACCCCCGAGAGATTAGGAACCCTAAGGATTGCATGCTCATTGTGCAATAAAGAACAAACTACGAGAAGAAACCACAATACACCACAAGAAGAACACAATACGAACAAATGCGATCACCACACTCCCACCAAAACAAATGCTATCACACAAGGAAGATCACCACAATCCCACTAGGACAAATGCGAACAAGAAAAAGTTCACCATCAAAAACCTTAATTCTCCATATAGAATTAGGGTTGTCATCCCCCCTTTCTCTCTTAAATTTTTCTCCTTTTTTTAGTTTTTTTTCCTTCATATATCATATATTTCAAAATCTGATCACACTTCGTTGTAAGTAAGAAGCTAAAGATCAATTATAATCAATCATATTTTCAAACAGTGTAAGTTTCTGTGTACCTTAAAGATTCTTTGTTCACTCTATTTCTTTATGATTTTGTCATCAATCTTATTGGGGATTTAACCTCACATTGAAATTTGGTTATGTTTAGATACTTTACTGAGTCTTTAGATTTTGAGTGGTTTTTCTTCTTGAGCTGAAACTTTCATTGGAATAGGAAATTATTGGTAAAGAAAGCTATTTATGTTTGATAGAACCTTAGGATAGATGATCTAGATGTAAAAGTGACTTGGTCATAGTATTTTTAGTTTTATATTGTTGAGCATCACTACAAAAAATAAAAAATAAAAAAATTACTGACCAGACAAATCCATCAGAAATACCCAAAATTCATCGTTAAATTGATTATATATAAATTTACTAATAGATTGCTGAGTCTGTCTGTAATTACCGACGGATTTCTGAGTTCGTTGATAATTACCGACAGATTTAGAGTAAATCTGTTGGTAAATTCATTAATAAATTTAGCGACGGATGATATCTGTGGATAAAATCATCGATAATGATATTTTACCGACAGATAAATTTTCATCGATAAAATTCCGTTGGTACTTTAACTTTTTTCTTATAATGCATATTTCTAATGTTTGTGTTTGAGATTATTTTTATATATTTTGATTGAATGGAATTTATTGTTGTTTTCATTTTTTGTTAGCTTACTACTTTTAAGAGTTGTATTTGTTAAACTAATTTTGGATAAAACTTTGAAAATATATTTGCTTTGCTGTAGGAGATTGATTTTTGATATTTTCACTCAATCGAGCCAATTCACGCTAGAGCCAAAATAGCCTTATAACTCAACCTTGCTTCCAGCCTTGTTTTCACATAAGCAATTTTTTTGTCAAGCAAAAATAACATTGAAAATCAATCCTCCCTACTAGATTTTTGCGCAAGCTAAAATATTTTCGCTCAAGCTAAAATATTCTCGCTCAAGCTAAAATATTCTCGCTCAAGCTAAAAAAAATTAAAAAGTTATTTTTTTTTCTTTTTTCTTGTCCCTTCAATGGATTAGATTGTATATGGATATTTATTTTAAATGTGTAATGAATATTAAGTTGTATATTTAATTGATGTTGTGTTTTTGTTTAAATAAGTTATATTGTGTGACGATACTTGCTGAGATTGATGGAATTTGTATGAATTTATTATCACATATCTGGGATGATATGTGAATTATTGTTTGATTTGTGTATTACGTATTGGTGTCTATGTTGTAACAAAGATTCTCTTGCTTCAATAATGATCTAAGTCACATAAATTAAAATAATGATCTAAGTCACATAAATTAAGATATCAGGTAATGAGAATCTGAAGGGGGAAGTCTTACACACTCTGACCACATGTAGATACACGACTTGAATTGTAATGAATTTACCCTAATTCATTCTCTTAGAATCGATTGTAAATCCAAGTCTTGTGTATTTGATCAAATGTTAGTATCTGGTAGGACATTCTTAGTATTCCAGAAGGCGTTAATTGCTATTCTATTTGTTAAATATCCTTCATTGTATAAATCATGTGTGATCTATATTGTTGTTGTATGTTGGTATTTGAAGAAGATTGAATGATTATGATCCATTGATTAAAATGTCTTCTTTTATATATTTTTCTTATGTTCAAAATTCATTTTAATAGCTTGTAATTACATGTCTTGTATGTATTTTAAACCGAGATGATTATACTATCTACATGAACAGACATAGGTACAACACAAAATGAACATTTAAAAATAAATATGAATTTTTATTTTTGACTATTCTTTTGTAGATATTTATCGCTATATATATATATATATATATGTTAAAGTTTATATTTTTGAATTATTATAAGTTTTGTATAAACTCTTTAATAAGTTTATAATACAGTGATATTTAATTTTTATACTACAATTGGTATTGAAATACTATGTACACGGAGTAATAGAATAAAGAAGAAAAAAATTATGAACAACGGTTATTCCCTTTGTTTTTTTTAATTATTATTATTATTATCATTATTATAATAGGGTTAAGACTTGATTAAGAACATTCCTAATGACACTCAATAAAATCTCACAATCTAATCACACTTCATCCTTACCAATCAAACCGATTAAGATCTCACAATTTAAGGAATATTTGATAACTCACCCCATCAAACCGATTAAGAACTTTAAAAATAATATTGATCAAATAGTTCAATAAATTAATAACCAACCCAATACCATAATAAAAGATACATTTATTATGCCAAGAAAACACATAATCAACGATAGGACACATAAATTACATTATGAGTAATTATAAGTATTCTGCTGAATAAACCTCTATGTATAATAAATTTTATAATTGATTATTTTAATATTAAGTCAATATTTTGGCATGTCAAATTTTAAAATCAAATAGGTAGTTATACCTGTATAATTTTTTAAGTCTTAAGTTTTAAGTAATTTATAAATTGAGTTTTTATTAAAAAAAATTATTTAGTGTTAAAATTATTTTTTATTTTCATCTAAGTATTTTTGTTTAATCATTAACACAACGACATCCTTGTTAACTCTTAGATAAACTTATGTCTTTTTTTTTTCCATTTGTTTTAACTTAGTGGTTAACTCATTCTTGAAGAGGAGAGAAGCAAGTTCGAGAAGATTGAAAAGAGGATGAGCGAGTTAATGAATAAGTTAAATAAGAAAAAACAAAATAATGATCACGTCATCCTATTGACGGAAAAGATTAAATTTCAAAATACTTAAAAAAATAAAAGATATTTGAAGTATCCAATAAACGAGAATTTTTAATAAAGTTCAATTGAAAATACCAAATCTATGAGATGCATTTTTTTTTTTTATAAAACTCGTGCTTAACATAGAGCCATCACATAGAATTTATTAAAAAAGAAAAAAGAAACAAAACAAGAGAACAAGATTATGGGAGGACTATACCAATCTGGAAGAAAAAAATAAAGCAAACTTAATCTATCCCTAGAGGAGGAGAGAAGAAGAAAATAAAATGTAAAAACCAAAATCAAAAGGTAAAAAAAAAATACCATTTAGACACAAACAACATAGGAATAAAAGAAAAACAATCACTTATTATCATGAAAAAAAAAAAAAAAAAAAAAAAAAAAAAAAAAAAAAAAAAAAAACAATTTCAAAAAAAAAAAAAAAAAAAAAAAAAAAAAAATTAAAAATAAAAAAAAAAAAAAAGAA
>Ga0099825_1006951_pt1 | contig 13937 bp, 6 predicted proteins | sample SiratroredBW_FD_76838 | JGI IMG/M metagenome (GOLD analysis project Ga0099825, IMG submission 76838) | Root nodule microbial communities of legume samples collected from California, USA - Siratro red BW | ecosystem: Host-associated > Plants > Roots > Nodule | place: USA: California | collected... | reverse complement strand
GTTCTAGTTCATATAGATTAAAACAATATGGAGTAATAAAAAATTAAAAAAAGTTTGTGTAATAAATTGTTACAAAATAGGCATAGTAAACCACCTTCATGACATAGGAATTTAAAGATAAATATTTAAGACTCAAAGATAAAGATGGATCTTCAACATGATTGTCTTTGTCTCTAATAAGATATATTTAAAATGATTATCTTGAAAGATAGTGATGGAATGTAAAAAGTTATCTTAAAAGTCATTGATATATAGATAAAAATTGTAGTGTTGAATGATGATGGAGTTTGTTATGTGTTTATTAGAGTGAAAATATGTAATGGTTCCTTGAATGAATATTTGTTGATGAAATAATATATCTATATATGAACTCATTACTTGTCCCATTTTCTGTAACAAATTTTCAACGGGGATAAAATTCTATTCCAAAATATTTGCCACGAGCAAATTGTGATGACTGTTTTTGTTACATTACAGACAAATATTTCTCTTGCTTGTAAAAATTAATGACTCATGATCAAAAAATTATTCAAAAATGATTTTAATAGTAATCTATAAGGTAAAATATTATACTATAGAACCTTATTAATTATACATATATTCATTTCCAAAAAATGAATCAGTCCATCATGGTTACATTTAGATGACGAGTTTTAGAATACGTTAGCTCAATCAGTGAGAAACTTATCACTCTAACAAAATGAAATGAAATGAAAAAAGGATATGGTACATACTGCCACATAGGGACTCTACGTGGAAACCAAGCCATGTTTGTTTGCCATAGCATTATGAAGGAGTTTTTCCTTCATATAGAAATTTGAAGTTTCATCTCAGAAATGCTTCCATACCCTTTATAAGTAAAAAATGATTTATGAGAAAGTAAGAGAGAAAAAAAAAATGGGAATGTAGTAGACACAAACACTAAAATCAATCAAGTATCAGTTCTACTACAGGAACAAGAAAACACATGCTACCATTATGGATGAGAATACTGAAAAAGAGGAGTATGAATATACTATCAGATCTGTAATTTGCATAACTGAGTCGTGTCTTAATATTGTAAGCTGTTCTTAGTCTCAATTGATGAATAAATTTGCCACTTATTACTCATCTCAAATCTCTATCAGTAGACTTACTGGAAGCAAGTTCCCTTTTCCCCTACCTGTGAAATTATATTCAAGAAATGTATGCCTGTGGACTTTTTAACTATATTTTAACTATTTGTGGTTTCTTAGCTAGTAAGAAAATAATCAATTCTATCAATCAATGTTTTCATGCTGCCAAAAAGTTACATGCGACACGAGATTCAACTACTCATGCAATCTCACACAAGGTTGAAAAACAATTTTTGGTTTGACATGACATCAATCACCGAAGTTCTGAATGTGTACAAAGTAACCCTCTTCATTGCAGTTCTAAAATGATTTTAATTCTTATGCTGGTAGTAAAGAAAAGTCCTAGTAGTCACTAAAATTGATTTACAACATCGCTAGACTCTAATTGCGGTGTTTTTTATTAGCTAACTAAACAGATATCAGATAGGTAGTGTTTTTCAGTCACAGACTGTACCACTACTACCATAACAAACCGCATTTGTTCTTAACACAAAAAACACTTCACTTTAAAAGTTCTGCAGGAAAATGTGTGGCCTTCAGAAGCTGGAACAAACAAGTGCTAGTTTGTATGGCCACTAATTATAATTCTAATAGACATTATTACCAAGTGATAATGACATGCCACATTAAAACTCAACCACAGTGAGAAATCCAGAAAGAGTCTTTCTTTTAATTACAAAAAGTTTAGTTTTCTTCTAATCAGCAAATGAAAATGTTATATAAGAAAAGGATGTGGTATAAGACATACCTCAAGCAAATACAGCCACATTCCAAACAGAAACAAATCAATTTACTAACTGCTAAATACTACCTAGTATCTCAAACAATTGCAGCAAAGCATCTAAGTAGCAGCTAAACATACATTTACACTAGAAAAAAGACCCCAAATCCATTCCTTTGATTCTCTCCAATTCCATGCCTCCAAGAGCCGTTACAAAAAACAAATGTCTTCTCAATGCTTAACTCTACAAAGGCAACTCTTGAAAAGCCATCAATAGATAATTTCATGCAAAGAGGCACTGTATACAAGGTTTATCAAGGGCCACTGAAAAAAATTATTGCACAGAGGAATAACACACTTTTCCCAAGCCATTCATCTTTTATGATCTTTTGTACATTGTTACATACTAGTAGATGGAACAGATTGCATTCCCCTCCATTTCTTGGAGATAGTACATAATCTTTTATATACATTGTTCAAAGTATATAACATTTCTTCTATTTACTAATAAAAGACACCACACGTAAGAAATAGAAAAAAGGCTTTGTCAAACTAAGAGAGAATAAAAACAAAAGCGATCCCAACTAAAAGGGGTCAAACACGCTACTTTTCTCCTACACCAACTTGTAGTAACAATTATTTTCTGAGAGGAGAACCTCGTAGCCTTTCCCACATGGACACTTAAATCCCAGGCTTACGCACTGTTCAGCCCACTCAACACTAACTGCTTCTTCAGAATCTCCTCCTCCCAAATCATCCTGAAAAAAGACATGGATTGAACATAAAACATCAAAATTAATCTAAGAAGCAGTCAAACTATATATCCAAAAAATAATAACAAGTGATAGCTTTAGAATTACAAATTATTGAGTTTAACTTCTACTCACTTTCAATATAAAGATTTTATGGTGTCAACTACGAAAGAATACTCTGAAGTGTGATTTTTAAAACAGTTACTATTCATGGTAATATGCAATATATTATCATAAACATGTAATTACTTTTTCTTCCCATCTTATTTACAACCTATTTTTTCTTCTTATCGCTTTCTATACTTTTCTATCATATCTCATTTATCACTTTTCTTCCTTACATTACATCTTCCTTCTTTCTTTTTCTTTTTTTTGTTTCTATGTTTTCTTTCCTAAACCCCATTCACCCCACAATGGAGTGAATGTACAATTTTTTTCTTCACTAACAGGATAACTAACAATGTAAGATAATTTAGAACATGTACATTCTAATTAAATTCTATTCTACATATCTCAGAAGAATTACAGAACCAAACACAATAAAGGTAACTAAAGCTAATCAAACCCCAAGATCAAGAAGACCAAGTCAAACATACACATACCTGAGGCAGCACTTTGTCATCTTCAGCAGCTACACATTCTTCTTCTCTTCCATCTTCTTCCTCATCTTTCATAACTTCGTCCCACCATTGCCTCATCTCTTTCAATCGCTCCTTCATCCTTCTCAGTTTCTGCAATCACATGCACAAAACAAACGAACAAAGAAAAAGAAAAAAAAAACCGTTATTCCAAACCCAAAAAGATCAAAACTTTTATTCCCCTTTCAATTTCCCAACCCTCCGTACCACTGAATCAGGAGCGGCGGTTTCCTCGGAGTTCAGACTCGGCGAAGGCGCGGGGATATCAGAGACGCTCCTCCTGAGACCCGGCGGCAGGGGCGGCAGCCCTGAGCCTCTCTCCGCAGGAGTGGGGGGCGGCGGAGCCGGAGGGCGGTAAGGGTCGGAGGCGCAGCGGCGGAGGACGGGGAAGGAGCGGCGCTTGTTGACGAGGGAGGTGAGGTTGAGGGGGACGGGGACGGCGGAGAAGCCGTGAAGGGAGAGGTCCTCCTGGTCGCAGAAGAGTTTCTTGGCAGAAGGCTCCCCGGAGAAAGAGGACGAGGGCGGCGATCGGCGCTTCATGGGGTTGTTGACGGCGGAACATGGCGGCTGATGGTGGCAGCAGGCATTGTTGAGGTGCATCATGGACAAGAGGTCCGTGGGCTCCACCGCTGACGTGTGATCAGCGTGATCGTACATCGGTTGCGACGGTGCAACGGTGAGGCATTTGTGTTTGTGAGGTGTTTGTGTTGGCGTTGGTCGTGGAGAAAGTGCAGCGATGGGTTCGTTCTGAGCATGAACGTTTATTTCACCCATTTTCTTGAACTCTTTCTTTCTTTCTTTCTGATCAGATTTCGTGTTTCGTTTCTTTCTTTGGTTTTGCTTTGAGAAAATGGGAGTCGCCGCGAAGAAGAAAGAAGAAGGAGTTTCGGTTATATATGTGTGAAGAGGATTTTGAATTTTAACGGCTATTGGCGGGTTCTGTTTGAGCTTTTAGGATAAATACTAAACACCCCTTATAAAAGTTGAAATTTTCTAAATAAAGATAAATAGTCTGAATAATTATTAAATTCTGTAATTAAAAAGTTGTAAATACAAAAGAATTTTAAATAATAATTATTATTGTTAATCTTAAAATAGTATTTTTTTATCAGCTTAAAATAGTATCTTTCTCATGAATATTATATAAAAATTAAAAATCATCATTGTTAATAAAAAATAAGTAAATAATATTGTTTATCTTTGAAGAGTTTTATCCTCAGTAGAAGTTCTCTCAAATCTATGTTCACACTTGTGTTGGTAAGAGATTCCATATCTTTCAAAAGTAACTGATCTGAGTAATTATTCCAATTAGTAATCAATTAATGCATTTTTAATAACATTTGTAAGTGTTACATGCTAGATTCAATTTTAGTTTTTTTTTTAATCTATAAAAGAATATTTGAGATAGTAATTTATTTTTATAAATAATTCAAAATATTTTATAGTAAAATATATTATTTAAAATGAAATTATGAAAAAATTAAAATTTAAAATATTAAATTATCTTGATTATTCAATCAAAGTAATCTCAAATTTTAGTTAAAAGATGTAATTATTTAAAATTATTAATAGTTCGTTATTTCTTATTTATATTCTATATTCGACTTGAATCTTGATTGGGTGAGTTAAATTTCATTTTAATTATAATATTATGAACTAAATTCAATTAGACATTATTTATTCGACCAGGATAAAGTGAAATGTGATTATTATTTAATTGTTATCACTAAAGTTGTTCTTCTTAAATATAAATCACTATTATTTTTAATGTGAGGTTACTTATGATTTTCTTTGTTAACATGACGTGAAATACAAATTTCTTTTTACATCAAATGGGATTATTTTTGTTAATGTTACTTGAGTTTGTTTTTCAACTAAAGTCAATTAAAACATTTGTAAAGAATGTTTCTCAACAAAAATTAAATTTCAATTAACATTGATCTAGTTATTTTTCAACGTAATGTTTATATCTATGCAGATAAGACTATTTTTAAGACAATGTTTTGTTTTTGGGTTGATATTGTTGAGATTATTTAATGATCAGAACTATTTCTCAATATAGATTTTTATTAATCAATATTTGTAAAAATTATTTTTAATAATATCAACCACATATTTCATTATTGAAGTTTATACTAGTCAATCTTTATCAAGAAATGAATTTTTCTTGATTAGCATCGTTAGTATTATTTTGTGATAATTTTTGTATTTGATATTTTTTTATAATTGAAATACTCTATTAAAACAAAAAATCGGTAAATTGAAATTACATTATTTAAATAAAATATTTAAAAATTAATCATTTTAAAATAAAAAAAAACAAATATAATATTCTTAAATTTTCTAAAAATTGAAAAAGATCCTCTTTACAAACATAACACTACATTTTTTAAAATACATGGATTATAATTTTCAAATAGCTTCAAAACAATATCAAACGAATTTACTATGTAATCTAGATTACAATTATCGTCTATAAAGTTACCTTAGATATCATTACTTGACATCTCTTGTAGCTTTCAAACTTTAATTTTCTAATTTTAATTAAGTTTTGTATAAATGATTTCTTGAGTTTAAATTTAAATTTTGTTAGTTGTGCACTTGATTTTTGATACTTTTTATGAGCTTTGAAAGAGTTAATTAAAGGATTAAATTTATAAATATGTTAAGAATTCCCATAAACATTAAAACAAAGAAAATGAAACTTTTTAGTAAACTTGAGTTTTATTAAATTGGAGGGCTTACTATTTTTATGATTTTGGAATGAATTATTTATTAAATTCAAAAGCTCATATTGAATTATTTTGATTAATGAGTTTTTTCAAGTTGAATTCTTTCTCTGAAAGTTTGTCTAGAAAATATATTTAAAAATACTATTCTTATATAAATCATTACCATTTAAACAAGTTAACATTATTATTAAATAAGTTGATGCATCTAATTCTTTCATATGTGAGTGTGTAAATATAGTGTTTTATTTTGTTGTATTTTTTTACTTAATAATATATTTTATACTTTAATAAGTATTTGACTTTTTTTTGTATATGTTGACATTTTTAATTGATTTTATATTATAAATTTAGATTATGTAAAGTATTTAAAATTTTTATACTTTTTAATTGAGTTATTTTATATTGTGATTATTTATGTATTTTTACATGAAAAGTAAACGACTAAATTAAATTAAAAAATAATTCAAGTGTTAACGGTGTCTTAATTGAAAAATGACTTTAAGTAAAACAAAATTTCATAATAAAGATTAAAAATATTTAAATTTATTAAGGACTTCAAATATAATTCCATCATTGTTATTTTTTAAGTGAAATATGAGGGCATATATAATTAATAATAATGCAAAATAACATTTATCTTATTTTAATCGATAACAAAATTAAACTTTCACGAATCAATTAAAAAATATATTTTTTTAAATATTTGATAGAATATTTTTTAATAAAATTTTAATAAAAATTGTAAAAATTTAGAGAGACTACAACTTAATTAAGCATATATTTTATTACTAAACTTTTTATGTTTTTACAAAAGATATTATGGAATTTTATAACGCTAAATTCCATTTGATATATATATATATATATATATATATATATTACCTTTTCGTCCATGAACGGTGAAATTACTAACTAATGTGAGGTAATTTTTAATTTGTCATATTATATGTATTATACTTTAACTTATACATTTCATCAGTGAAGTTTAGTGATTTTACATTATTACTAAACTTCTAATTTCGCTAATTTTATCAGTGAATTTGTAATTTTAAAATTTTGAGGTTATATGCTTCAATGTGGACTTGAGGTTAAATAATGACAGTAGTGTTTTTATATATTTTTTCTCATTTCATGTAATTATATAAGTTTTTATGAATATATTAATTATTTTGCCGCTGTCTGAGCTAAAAGAAAATATTAAAAAAATACTCTTAATGAAATACTTTTAATAAAGTACAACTTAGGAAAACAAAGATCATAAAACTGGACCTATTTTCTAAAATAAAATACAAAAAAATTAACAAATATAATTTAGTTTAAAATTATATGATTAACAATTTGACATCCAATTAAAAAAAGTGAAAATGTATATAATTTTGAAATTTATATAGTAGAATTAAAAATAAATAAAAATTGGTGATAAAATTCATAATATTAAAAATTTAGTGACGAACTTAATAAAATTAAAATTTAGTTATAAAATTCAGAAAAACGGTAAAACTCATTAACATAATGTATAATTTAAAATAATATATATACTTTGAATTAAAAACTATCTTAATGATTTAATCAATTAAAATTTATAAATCTGCATAATTTTAAAATTTAGATTATAAAATATTCCAAATTACAACTTAAGTGACAAAATTTGTAAAAGTACAAAAAATTTAATAATAAAATTATGTTATTAAGCCTTCATTTTACACATTTCTGTGTACCCACACCCATGTGCTCACCTTCCATCAGATCCAAACAAAAGGTTTTATAAGAGATTTTTTTTCAAAAAAAAATCTCAAAAATAATCAATGCAAAAAAAAAAAAAGTTGAAATAATTTCAAATTAATAATAGATTAAAACTAAAACTATTTTTATGCAATAAAATTATATTAAAAAATATTAATAACATTACAAAAACCTATCAATATTTGAATAAAAACATTGGAATAGCGAAATTGGATAACACAGTAATCAACTCGTTACAATTTAAACTATTTTTGTTTAAATTTAGTTTTTTTGTGTAATTTTTAAATATTACATCATAATCTTCAAAAACTATTTTCCTTATAATGGAGAGAGTAATTCACAGAAACTATAATTTAAATATAAAATGATGTAATGTAATTGGACTGAAATAAGGCCATATTCAAGTTGACCACGTATTTGTCTTTACCTATATAAAATTTGTAGATCAGATACCAAAAAACCCTAATTTTTAATTTGAAGAAAAATCCACGTGCCTTCTTAATAGTAATAATATATATTATTATTATTATTATTTTGATGGTAATATGTTTTTCCTACTTGAATCAACTTATATTTGCATCCAATTTCTCTCTTTCTCTCACCCAATCCAAAATCTCTGTGAATCTGTAATACTCTTGTTTTTCTAGTTTGACCTTGTTTTCGCCATGAGAGTTGCGTCTCCTCATTCTTCTTCTTCCTCTTCCACCGGTTGTTCGCATTTCTGGTCGTCGGCGCTCCGATCGAAGCGCCTCGCCACGGCGGCGGAGAAGGCCTCCCGCGATAGCTCAGAATTCGGCCTCTCCCGCCGCCTCGGCGTCATTGACCTCGTACTCCTCGGAATCGGCGCATCCATCGGCGCAGGCATATTCGTCGTCACCGGCACCGTCGCCCGCGACGCCGGACCTGGTGCACCTCTGCATTTTTAGTTTCTAAAGCGTTTTTTAAGTTTATTTATTCAATTAAAGTGTCGTTTTATTCTCTGAGGAGATAAATTAATGTCTCAAGTTACTTTAGTTTAATGAATTATTAATTAAAGGAGGTTGTCAAATTAATAGTAGTTATTTTAGTCACTGAAATACTGAAAAAATGTACTTAATAGTATTACTCAGTTGCTCTAACAAGTAATGATTTTGTGAATTTTAGGGCCGAAAACACTTTTTAAAGCATTTTATTGCAAGATCTTCTTTGAACTACTTTTTTTGAATACTGTGAATTTAATTAGAAAGTGCTGGTATAATTTAATACTTTAAAGGATTTTTACACTATTATTCAATCATAACAGCATGCATTGTAAGATTGTTGATTTTTGCAATAATTAGTTTAAAACTCGCCTATGGGGATTTCTATTTGGCTGGTAGTGTGGTAATCCTTACAGATATATGAAAATTGAACTCAAATACTATCTGCTGTGATGCTTGATATGCACGGGTTATTTTCCAGTCACTGTTATTCCAAACTTAGTGGCTTATTAAGGTTTGTTTCTATGATACAGGAGTGACGATAAGTTTTATACTTGCGGGAGCATCGTGCGTTATAAATGCACTCTGTTATGCTGAACTAGCTTCTCGATTTCCCGCTGTTGTTGGAGGAGCTTATCTATATACATACACAGCTTTTAATGAACTTACGGCTTTTCTTGTTTTTGGTCAATTGATGCTTGACTATCACATTGGAGCAGCTAGTATAGCAAGAAGCCTAGCAAGTTATCTGATAAATATTCTAGAACTCTTCCCTGTTTTCAAAGATAACATTCCAAACTGGATTGGGCATGGGGAAAACATTGGAGATGTGTTATCCATCAATGTCTTGGCTCCTATTGTGCTAATGCTTCTCACTTTTATACTATGTCAAGGTGTTCATGAATCGTCAGTTGTGAATTGTATTATGACAGTGACCAAGGTTCCTTTCCATCTCACAAGTTTTCAAAATACAGTATTAAGCACGTGTTAATTATGGTTTATCTGATATAGAATCACAGTTTGTTTTACTATTTGTTGCAGATAATCATTGTTATCATTGTCATTTTTGCTGGAGCATTTGAGGTTGATGTTTCCAACTGGTCTCCCTTTGCTCCAAAAGGTTTAAAAGCTATATTTACTGGAGCTACAGTAGTCTTCTTTGCATACGTTGGTTTTGATGCAGTTGCCAATTCTGCCGAAGAATCTAAGAGGCCTCAGGTGTGTAATTTGATATTGTTCCCATGGGTTATGAATTTTCCAGATGCTGTATATCTTATCTGATGTATCTGTTGACGATGATAGTCTTATTGGAAGTAAAATAGAGACTATTTTGAATTTATGTATTGTTCAATGCCATGGTTTGTTTGATAATGAGTACAGTAAATTCCTTAGGTACGAGGTCGAGGATTCCTCCAAAATGGGAACAAATAACATGATAGTTCTCTTATCTCCTTTATGCATTACTATTCATGGTTTATATATTAGATGAATTACTACATTATTGACAAAATATAATAATAAAATGTCTAAGTGGCCAGATAAACAGAATGCAAAATAGAATTCCTCCTAGCCTGCCTTCCTCTGTTGGTCTCATATGAATACATCACCCCATAATTCATGTTTCCCTTCGCATCACTCACGTGGGAGCTTGCCATTAATTATGAAGGAAGAAAACAGTGACTATTTAAATTTAGTTGTAGTTAGTATCATGTCTTGTATAAACATTTATGGGAGAAGAAAATAAGAAGGTACAATGAATTAGTTAATATTAGTTTATGCACATCACTTTTGAGAAGTTAGTTGAGAAAACTTCTATAAATAGTTGAATTTTTTTTATCAGCAATACTATAAGTAGTTGAAATATGTAAGTTTATTTTAACTTATTGAAAAAGTTTAATTCATTCTGCCTTTTTTCTTATAAGCATTTGTGAAGAAGTTTATGTAATCAGAGGTGTAGTTATTAATTAACTTCAGGTTATTTATCTTGTACATCTGTTTAGCTGAGTAATAGCTTATCTCACAATAGTATGTTACTTGGGGTAATTTATATTCACACTTTCACTTATTAGTTTTTCTCCTCTTTCTGTTCTCGGGAATAAGCTTACCATGATTTTTTTGTATTTATCTTTTCTGTTTATGACATTTCAGAGGGATTTGCCAGTTGGCATAATAGGAAGCCTCTTAGTATGTATTGCATTGTACATTGGAGTATGCTTGGTGATTACTGGAATGGTTCCGTACTATCTTCTAGGAGAAGAGGCTCCTTTGGCTGAAGCTTTTACATCTAAGGGATTAAAATTTGTTTCTGTTCTGATTAGCATTGGTGCTGTTGCCGGACTTACAACAACACTCCTTGTTGGTCTCTATGTTCAGGTAAATCCCTTCTGAATTATGACACGATTTTTGTGCCTGACATATGCTAATGTACATAATGGGGTTTTTGGATGAGCAGTCTCGGCTATATCTTGGGCTTGGCAGGGATGGCTTACTACCCTCAATATTTGCAAGGGTTCACTCAACACGCCACACCCCTATTCATTCTCAGATCTGGGTTGGCTTGGTTGCCAGTGTTTTGGCTGGGCTGTTGAATGTGCATGTGCTCTCTCACATTCTTTCCGTTGGTACACTGGTGAGAGTTGACTTCTAATCTGTTGGTAGTGGACTCGCCAACAAAAAATCAAGCTTATTTTGTATTAACATATAGTATGTACGTGTTCTTTGATTGGCATGAAATATGTGTGGACTTAGGAAAGGTGGGATATTTCTTGTTCTGGGGGTGTTGGATACATTAATCTAATCTTACCATGTTTTAGGGGGTGTTGGATACATTAATCTAATCTTACCGTGTTTTTGTATGTGTTCAGATAGGGTGCCTCATATTTTCCATTCAGGAAATAATACGGCATGATGTCCTTTGACAAAATGTATTATTTATGGTTGATTGGTGGTTGAAAATTCTTAATTAATGTCCCTTATATGTTACATTAACTTATTTCAGACTGGATATTCAGTTGTCTCAGCATGTGTTGTTGTACTTCGCTGGAAGGATAAGACAAGTAGTCAAGTGTCATCTTCTGCTAAGCGGGAAGGTGTAATTTGCCTCATTGCCGTTGCTCTTTGTGGATTTGCTACTGGGCTCTTGTACCGAAATGATGCTTCATTTATTTTTCTAATTCTCGCCATAGTTATCGCAGTTGGTGCTTCTGCTGCTCTTGTTTTCCGCCAGGTGAGGATTGTTTTATATTTTATTGAAGCGTTGTTTAGATAAATTTCTCCAAAAATATTTTCACAGAAAAAAATTAGGTTAAATGACTTAAGTTTTGTATAAAGTCAAAATCAACTTTTGAAGAAGAAAAAATGAGAAACCTTTTATAATCAGTTTATGTTAGCCAATTTTAACTTACGGGTTCACTTTATCTTTTTATTTTCTTTTCATATGAGTATTTATTGAGAAATTTATCTAAATAGTGCTTAGATGCATGTTGCCTTGGGCTATGACGAAATACTTTGGTTGCAAAATATCTTTATAATAGTATATAGTTATATTCTACGGATTGAAGGTTGTTTGTATGATTAATGAACACGTAAAATTTTCGATTTGGTTGTTGGACAAGGTATAAATACTAATCAAAGTCACTGAGTTTTTAATCGAGTCTCGTCATTAAAGGAGATGGAGAGAGTAATCTGAAATTGTTTGTTGCCTTCTTTTCCTGGATCATACCACAAAATGAAGAACAAATTGATGGTTGTATGTGTCAAATACACCAAACGGAAAGGCAATCTAAAGGTCAACAACTCTGCTTCCCGGACTTCATCACAGACCATGTTGAAATTTGTGAAATTGACGAGCTTGCTGCATTTTGATGTTAATTTGTTTCACTAATTCCATTCTGCTGTCATTTTGCTTTATAGGTTTACGCAGATGCACCAGGGTTTTCCTGCCCAGGGGTTCCCATTCTGCCAAATATTTGCATCTTTTTCAACATGTTCTTATTTGCCCAAGTATGCCCATTATCTCTCCTTTTTTTAAACATGACCAAACTAATACATTGAAAAGTTTTTCAGCTGATTATTTGTACATTAAAACTGACACATAAACTTCTGTTGGCAGTTACATCAAGAAGCGTGGGTGAGATTTGTGGTTCTTTGTATCGTCATGATTGGTGTTTATGCAGTATATGGCCAGCATCATGCGAATCCCAGTGCAGAAGACCATATTTATATTGAGGCACCTGAGGAAGAAGCTCGATGAGTTATCCGTTCAATATTATACAACGTCTTTCTATTTTTGGCCTACCAGGGCCTCTTTGAAATGTATGTTGTAGTAAGTCAACTATTGTACCTTCTGTTAGAAATGTCCATTTTGTATGAGTAGCTACTATCTGCCCATACTTACTACTAGATTGTATATGATATGGTCAGGTAGCATGTATGATGATGTATCTCTTCTCTACTACATAGAAAAAGAAAAATCATCATGTATCTTGTGCTAATTTTAAGTTTCCCTCTGAACCCGTCAAAACTCATTCTGTATTCTTAAACTAATCTTACATATGCATGCTATTTCTTTTCCTCGGCCGTTCTTTCAAGATTACGTATCCAAAATATCGTATTCTTGGAAAATCTTTTTGTAGGGCATTAAAAATAATTATGAAACATCTAATCTAGAACAAGTAGAGTACTATGAAATATTTTGATAAACATAAATGTATTCTAGAACATTAATATTCATTTTGAAGCATTTTACATATATAGACAATGCTCTTTTAACTAAAATGTCATTTTTAGAATGAGGCAGAACAAAGAGTATTTTTAGAGTTATACGAAAAGTTTTAGTAAGAAACGGGATAGTTTGAGTTAGGGGTGGTGGAAGAAAGATTTACTTTTAATATGTTTTCTTTAAAGCATGAAATCATCAAAGTAGGCTGTTTTTTTTATAGATTTTTTTTTCTACAGACAATTAAATATCAAATCCTAATTAACACATTTAAAGAATATAGCTAACTTTTAATTGTTTTTAATCTGGTTACGAGTTACATTTTAATTAATATGTTTCGGAATAAAAATTCTTAAGATAGGCATGCTTTATTAAGATTGTATCTTCTATCTTTTGTTTGCTAGTTAACAAAAGAAAAACCAGCGTATAATATTGTGCCAATGTCAAGTGGTTCTTTCTTCATGTAATTTCATAATTTCCTCATATAGTATAGATGAAGCATAAGATGACTATGTAGAATAATACTACATGAATCCTAATGATATAATATCATATGAATC
>Ga0099825_1006948_pt1 | contig 13944 bp, 6 predicted proteins | sample SiratroredBW_FD_76838 | JGI IMG/M metagenome (GOLD analysis project Ga0099825, IMG submission 76838) | Root nodule microbial communities of legume samples collected from California, USA - Siratro red BW | ecosystem: Host-associated > Plants > Roots > Nodule | place: USA: California | collected... | reverse complement strand
GACATTCTTAGTTGATATTGGTTTTGATATATCTCAGTTACATAAACTTGCAAATTGAGTATTAGTATTTCTATTTGTATTCTATCTTGTGTGCAATTTGGTGTGATTAAATCTGTGTGATATGTTATTTTGAAATTGTGTGAGTTAATTTGCTTCATATTGTCTTTGCTGGATAATATGGTTAGAATCATTTCTGCTGCATAAAACTCAACTGGTGTATGTGCTATTTGAAATTTGCTCTCTGCCACAAAAAAAAATCGATTTATTTGTGTCTGAAATCGATTTATTTCACCACTGCACTTTAAATCTTTTATCATTGAGGTTCAGAAAAGGTTTTCTATTAACTAAATTGTTTTCAGTGTTTTAAATTGACAAAAATCTTTTAAAGTTCAATTCATCCGCCTCTTGAACTCAGCCAAATATATTTTCAATAATTATGAAGTTCAATTATTGCATGATTTTCGTTTTGGGTTTAGGGTTGTAGAATAAAGGTTGGTCTTTTGTGGGGTTTTTTTGTGAAAAGGGAAGACCTTAATTTGGTTTCACGGTTTAGGGTTTTGAGAAGGTATGATTTTTGTTAGGGGTTTAGGGTTCTGATGTTTGAATATAAAAGAAAGTTTTTTTGGTCGTTTAAAGGTTTTATTTTTTGTTGACATATGATTTCCGTTTGGGGTTTATGGTTGTGGAGTAAAGGTTTGTCTTTTATGGGGTTTTTGATGAAAAAGGAAGACTTTTTTGGGATTTCACGGTTTAGTTTTTTTTGTTTATGGTTTTCATATTTGAATATTTTTGTTTCTTCAGTGTATGGTGGCGAGAAAGATGGGTTGTGAACATATTTTGAAAATGTTTTTCTTTTGAATGAGTGGTGGATGGATGGGTTGGTTGGTTTTTCGTGGATTGTTTGCTGACATGAATTTGTTGTTTTGTTTAAGAGTTTTGAAAGTTCCAACATGCATGGCTGGAAAAGGAGTTACTGTGAATGGTGGACAATTTAATGAACACATCTGACTTAGTCGCCAAAAGTTCAACAAAGTTGTCCCCTCGTTAAAGTACGGGTAACCTCTGATGTTTTGTAAGGTCAAAACCAGTATTAATGCACAGAGGTGTATCAAATGAACATATTTTAGTGAATCAAAATCTTAGTATTTCTTATTATGGGTGTAATGAAGATGTAAAGAACTTAATATGCGAAAATGGTCCTCATGAACACGTTTGAGTTCAGTTGCCAAAAGTTCAACTAAGGTGTCCCCTCATTAAAGCATGGGTAACCTTTAATGTTTTGGAAACTAGGAACCAGTATTGATGCACATAGGTGTATAAAATGAACATCTTTTGGTCAACCAAAGAGTGATTAATCCTTATTATGAGTGTAATTGAAGAAGTTAAGAACTTAATTTGTAAAAATGGTTCTCATGAACACGTCTGAGTTCAGTCGTCAAAAGTTCAACTAAGGTGTCTCCTCGTTAAAGCACGAGTAACCTCTAATGTCAAATAACATTAAAAGAATTTACTTTGATCACAGTCATTAGTCACTGATTTTTGAAGATAAAAGAAGCAATCAACATCTTATAGCAAATAAATCAGATTTTGCCACTCAATCATATTAAATAATTAATAGAATTTTCTTTAAAAATAAACTTACTTAAAAGGTTGCAAGATAATTGATTAATTCAATAACGTAATGTGAGAAGTTTAAACTTTCAATTCTCATTTAATTGCTAGTTACATTATATATAATCATATATATCCTTTCCAAAGAAATCTATGCATCTCACCAAATTTTAACTTGCCATATAATAACACATTAATCTTTGAATGCTACATTCAATTTTTAAATATCATATTTCAATTCTCGATAATTTAAATTTGAATGAGAGAATAAATAAAGATAATAATTAAAGACTTTAAAGAGTATATATTCAAGTTAGCAAACTGGCTTTTATGAAACTTTTCTCTAGAAAATTATTTTATACCATTAACAAGATAATAATAATTATAATTAATCAATCAATTACGTCTTAATTTTGAAATAATTGTATCATCTCCTGGGAGTAATCTTTAAGCACTTTATATGCATTTAATTTGAAATCTACGACATTCAATGCTATTAAATACACATCAATACAATGTACGGACATTAAAATTAATTTGAATCTAATTTAAAATAAAATTTTCATTATAAAACCATATTTAAGACCTTATAAAAATAATAAGAAATATGCATAATTAATTACATCAACTTTTAATGTGCTGAACAATTCGAATTCAAATATGTGGTTTAGTGAAATTATATACGTATATGCTTTTATTAAAACTGGTTTACTTTTTTTTTTATTTTAATTATAATATAAAAGTAAATAGTAAGTTAAGAAGTTAAGAACTTAATTTGCAGAATGGTCTTTGTGAACACCTGTGAATATGTATGAGTTCAGTCGCCAAAAGTACTGAGGTGTCCTCTCGTTAAAACTTGGGTAACCTCTGATGTTTTGTAAGCTCATAATTAGTATTAATGAACAGAGGTGTATGAAATGAACATATTTTGGTCAATGAAAGCGTGATTAATCCTTATTATGGGTGTCATTGAAGAAGTTAATAACTTTATTCGCAAAAATGGTCCTCATGAACATGTTTGAGTTCAGTCGCCAAAAGTTCAATCGAGGTGTGTCTTCTTTAAAGCATGGGTTACCTCTGATGTTTTGTAAGGTTAAAATCAACATTATTTCACAAAAGTGTATAAAATGAACATATTTGGTACATCAAAGCATGATTAATCCTTTTATGGGTGTAATTAAAGAAGTTAATAACTTAATTTGCAAAAAAGGTCCTCATGAAACGTTTGAGTTCAGTTGTCAAAAGTTCATCTGAGGTGTCTCCATGTTAAGGCTTAGGTAACCTCGGATGTTTTGTATGGTCAGAACCAGTATTATTATTTTACAAAACACATGTGGTTACCCCTTCTTTAATCAAGGGACACCATAGTTAAAGTTTTGGCGACTGAGTCAAATGTGTTCATTAGATAGTTCACCATGCATAGTAACTCATTTTCCAGCCATGAATGTTGTAGCTTTCACACACTTAAACAAAGCAACCAATTCATATCAGCAAACAATCCACGAAAAACCAACCCACCCACCACTCATTCAAAAGGAAAACACTTTCAAAATGACAAAAATCATAGTCAACAAAAAATTAAACCGTGAAACCAAATAAAAGTTTTCCTTTTTCATCAAAACCCCATAAAAAATGAACCTTTACTTCACAACCATAAACCCTAAACAGAATTCATATGTAAACCAAAAACACAACATTTAAACAATTAAAAAAACTTCCTTCTCCATAAAAAATCACATAAAAGACTAACTTTTACTTCAACCACAACAAACCCAAACAGAAATCAAACATAAAAAAATAACCTTTTGTTTTCCACCAGCAACCAACAACAACATTTTAAAACGACCATTAAAACTATATTTTTCATAAAAAAATAGCATAAAAGACCAAACTTTTCTATCAACAACCAACAATAATACTGTAAAACTACTATTAAAACAATATTTTTCATAAAAAATAACATAAAAGAGCGAACTTTACTTCAGCCACCACAAACCCTAAATAGAAAATGAAGAACAAAATTGTTCAACTAAGAACAAAACTGTTAAATGACAAAAAATACTTTATTTTTCATCAAAATCATATAAACGAGCAAACTTTACTTCAGCCAGCACAAACCCCAAACGAAAAATAAAACTGTTAAACGAATAACAAAACTGTTGAATGACCAAAAATACTTTTTTTCATAAAAAATTACAAGAGATGAGAGAGACTAACTTTTATTTCCTTTTGTAACAAAAGATGACATAAAAAAAACAACCTTTACCAAAAAATCCTTCAAGGTAAACGAAAACGTGAGAGGAGGAAGACGATAATAGGAAGGTAAGAGTATGGAAACGAGAACCGGAGACGAGAGTAAGGAAACGAGAACCGAAGACAAGAGAACGAGAAGAGAGTAGAGAGACGAGAGGACACCTGAGAGTGAGTGAGAGAAGGAGAACAAAGCAGAAGGATAAAGACAATTGCAGAACAAGAGAAATGAGTACAACTTTTAGAGTTTAAGTCCGCCAATCTTCAAATACTGATCACTTTCCATACTGAATTAAAAAACTATTATTTTGACCACATCCACGAAATCAAAATCAAAGAAACATTAGTCAATGACATAATATTGCCATTTTATAACTGTTTGTTTGAAATGCTTGTTCAGTATTTATTTTTTTTCCGTTAAAATTAAGAATAGGATGTTCTGTTCTTTGTTTTTCTTTATGTTGGGCTCGTTTCGGAGAAGGTTTCAAGAATTTTTGTTTATTGTCTTGTTTCGAAAAGCACTTCAGTGGACTCTTACAAGTGCGCCAATAATATACTCATTCTTATGCATTGCAAAGAAAACACACAAGAACAGTAAAATAAAATGAAAACTGTAGATTAATTCCAGATTTTTCAACAAATTGAATAAAGAGAGACATACCTCCCAAAGTGTGTGTTCTTCTTTTCTCCTTCACATTCCTTTTTTTCTTCTGTTCTTCCTTCCTTTGATTACTTTAACCTTTAATTTATCCTTTTGAATACAGAGACTGATACAAATAAAAAGTGCCAAGAAAGAAGTAAGCGCAGGGTTACTGTTCAGTCACATGCGGATGAAACTTAGTGTTGTCAGAAAGAAAAAGTAAAAGGAATACGAGAGATTGGACCAAACAGTGATTACATGGTAATTTTTTATTTTTTGTTTATAAATTATATTTGTAAAATTATTTAATTGTTTACTTTTATTTTTGTAGAATATTTAAGATAAAAGTATTTTTTTAATATTTTTAAAGTTTTCATAAATTAAATTAAAACATATTTTTTATTTTTCAATTTACTTTTCTTAATATTTTAATACATTTTTAATAAAATAAATTATAATATACTTTTGTATGTTTTAAAGTTTTGTTAAACTGAATAAAATATATGAATTTTTTACAAATTTAATCTTTTTTAATATTTTACTATATTTTAAAATTTTATTATTTCTGTATATGTTAAAATTTATTTTATTTTTCTTTATTTAATAACTTTTATTATCAGAAAAAAATTGAGTGCTGAAACTAGAAAATTATTAATATATTGCGAAAATCATTCAAGGTTTTAAAAATAAAAACTGCAAAGAAAGAAGTACGCTAGGATTACTGTTGAGTGACGTGGAGACCAAACTGAGTCTTGTCAGAAAGAAAAAGCAAGAAGGATAAGACAGATTGGACCAGACACTGATTACATTGTGACTTTTTATTTATTTTTATTTATAAATTATATTTATAAAATTATTTTATCGTTTTTTATTTTTTAAAATTATTTAAGATAAAAGTATTTTATTTAATATTTTTAAAGTTTTCTTAAATTAAATTAAAATATATTTTTTATTTTTCAATTTACTTTTCTTAATATTTTAATACATTTTTAATAAAATATATTATAATATATTTTTGTATGTTTTAAAGTTTTGTTAAACTAAATAAAACATATATTTTTTAAAAAATGTAATCTATTTTTAATATTTTACTATATTTTTTAAATTTTATTGTTTCTTTATTTGTTAATTTTTTTCATTTTTTATTTATTTAATAACTTTTACTATCAGAAAAAAAATTGAGTGCTGATACTAGAAAATTATTCGTATATTGAGAAAATCTTCAAAGGTTTTAAAAATAAAATTCAACTATTCTTTACTCATACAAATTATACTATTTAAACATTTTTTGAATCAACGAATTTTAGGGTGTGGAATTCAAAAGTCATTATAAAAGAAATTATTTTTAAATTATGTAATTTATAAAATAAAGTTTTTAATAATACCTTTTGAAAGTAATTTTCGAATATGAAATTGATTTTGTTTATAAAATAAACAAATCTCAATCATAGAAATAGCTTCTCTGGTAAAAATCTTTTAGAATCGTATAATTTGAAAATTATTTCTAAACTACAATCTGAAAAAATTTTAGATTACAAGATTTTAAAAAAATTTAGATAATATTTTCTAAGTGTTTGCCCAATAAAAAAATTATAATAATTCCCATACCTTTCACGCTGCAAACAACAAGGACTGACACGTGAAATACCTAGGGAGTGCATGAGGAATTTACGGGGTTGCAAAAAGCAACTACTACAAAGCCTTGGCCTCATTAGCCCGTGATCTAATTGGGTAATTTTTTTCCTTTGGTCCATTACGAAACGACGTCACTCGCCTTCTCCAAACGACACTGCGTTCTCTAGTATCAGTGGATGAGACGAGAAGAAGAAAGCGAACAGCGAGTGCCATCGGATACTTCGCTACAGAGGTAACGGTTTGTTTCGTTCCTTCAACACACGTTTCCTTCGAAATCCTCTGTTCTTCCATTTATTTACTTTTATTAAAAATTAGTTGTCTTGAGTTGGATGCTGATTTTGGGGTTTAGGAATTTTGATTGTTGGTGCTAAACATTTGTGTTTCAATGGGTCCTATCTTATTCATTTCTCAGAGAACTAGCTCCAGATGTTTCACTTGGGGATTTTGTTTTATTTTAATAATCACATCATGAAAAGAAAGTGTTAGTGGAAGCGACTTATTTTTTTTTCGATTTGAGCTTTATTTTTTTATAAATTATTGAAGAAAATGATGCTGGAGATATGCCATTATGTCTCTTGTTGTATGTTTAGTTGCGTGGTAGCTTGTTTTTAAAAACTGACAGGAGCAATTTGCATTAAAGCCTGATTATGTGAAATGTTAGTATCTATGAGCTTACACTTGGGGATTTTGTTTTAGTATTCACTTCATGAAAAGCAAACGTGTTAGTGGAAGGGATTTATTTTTCAATTTTGGCTTGATTTGATATGCATTCTAAACTCATTTGATGTTTAAATTGTTTTCTGGGTCTTATTTGGGGGGAAGAGGCTGTTATGTAATGACTATTTTCCCATGTTTTTTTCTGTGAGGTTTTGGTTAAGTTGTTGTTGAAGGTGACAGTGTTTTTGTTTTTATAAATTTTTGAAGAAAATGATGCTGGAGAGGTGTCATTATGTCTCTTGTTGCATGTTTAGTAGTGTGGTGTAGTAGCTACTGTTTAAAAAATTTCGACTGAACCAATTTGAATTGAAGCTTGATTATGTGAAATGCTAGAGTGTAATGGTTGAAACCCGGGGCTAGCTGAGCTGTTTGACAAAAATGAACATGGCACAAGTTACTGCATGCCGGCCTGGGATTTCTGTGAACAATATATCTCGGTTGCACAGGCTTCGTTCAAAACCATATGGTTTACCAAAGAGTTTTGGTCCTTGCTCTTGTGCTCTACTCACTGTAAGAGCAAGACAATCGTTTGGCTTGAAATGTCGGCCTATTTCACAATCTCGAAAACCTCTCCACATTTGCTTAGCTGGTGAAAAAGGGATGATGGGAAATGATGATGAGGTATTGCACATTATTTTGACTTTCGCTTTAGTTTGTTGTTGTTAGAATGTCGTACCATGTTAAGGTTTAATGTAAACATGCATGTAGTACCCTTATGAAATGGAGTGTAATCAATGAGTTGGGGTACATGATCTTTTTGACGAAGAGAAACCTCCGGTCAAGTTACTGCAAGTTGCTATTTTAGTTAAAGAATTGTGTTAGGAAATGATGAAGCTAAGTTGCAGGAAGCTGTGTTTTATCAGAAATAGAATAGAATAGACGAGAAGTTTTTTCAATGCCTCTGAAGCACAAAATTGTCATTAATTTTGTCCATCATGAATCTGTGGGAAATCTGAAGAGAACTACTCTTTTATTTATATATATATATATATATATATATATTTGCTATTTTAGTTACAGAATTGCGTTAGGAAATGATGAAGCTAAGCTGCAGGAGGCTGTGTTTTCTCAGTAATATTTTTAGCAGTAGACCAAACATTTACAATAGAATAGACTAGAAGCAACTATTTTCTTTTCAATGCCTCTGAAGAACAAAACCTGTCATTAATTTTGTCTATCATGAATCTGCGTGAAATGAAAGAGAACTACTCTTTTAGTTATATATGTGTGTGTGTGTGTTGGGATATTCCTACATTTTACTGACATTATAAATGTAATCAGAATTCCCCATGGAAATCTATTGAGAAAGCTATAGGAAAATTTAAGGGGCAAAATTCAATAGAGGATGTATTACGGCAGCAAATTCAAAAGGGTGAATATTATGACAGTGGTGGTGGCGGGCCCCCAGGAGGAGGCGGCAACAGTGGTGGTGGTGGTGGTAGTCCTGATGGCTCTGGTGATTCAGAGGATGAAAGCCTTGCTGGGATGTGGCAAGAAAATCTCCAAGTGTTTCTAGCTACCCTTGGCTTTATATTTCTGGTACTCTCTCTCTTTTGCCGTGTCCTGTGTGCACAAATAAGTTTATTTTCATTTAGCTCAATTCTTAAGGATTTGTTTTTATTGTGTGAAAATGCAGATTATGAATAGGGGAAGGTCCTGTTTAGGTGGAAGTAACATAAGGAAAAAAAAGAAAATCATAATTGTGTGTATTATTAATGAAATAAGACTTCCAAGTTGTACTGGTGTACGATGTAAAATAATGATAGAAGTTGGTAATTGCAGAAGTACTTGAGAGTGTAGTGTAGGAGGCTTTTAAGTTTGTAATAGATGTCCATATGCAAACTTATGATGGTATAGAGTCACCTTGGACATGAAAAATGATTAGAAGTTAATAGGACATACGCCATTCCTTATTTCTTACATATGTTTTTTGCAGTACATTTATATTATCAATGGGGAGGAACTCACAAAGCTAGCTAGAGACTATATCAAGTATTTATTCGGTGGAGCTCCGAGTGTTCGACTGAAGAATGCCATGTATCAATGTGGTGTAATCTACAATACCCTGACGGACCCGGGAGAAGAGGAAGATGACTGCGAGTTTTGGTTGGAGGAGACCATTCTGAATACCCCAACTTGGTGGCATGACCCTTCTGATTACCGGGAAGCCCTTGAAAATTACTTACTATCAGGGTCAGATGAAGCCATGGAGATGAGGGATTACTTGGGATTAGAATCAGATGAACATGTTAGGTATTGCTTGGAATCAGACTATGAAGTCGAAGACTCAGATGATGAAAATGATGATGAAGATGATGATGATTAAATAAATTTTCCCTCGACTCCAGAGCATCCAGTTTTGCTCTCTTTCAGCTATTTTCCCTCAAGTTTAATGGAGCTCTGTATGCGTTGAATCATCCCGGTTTTATTGGATTACCCTTTTTTGCATTTAGGCTCTATATGAACTGAAGTTGTTTCTCTATAAATATTTCGGAGCCCATTTTATTGTCATTCTTTGTGCTAATTTTTCACAATACAACCACCCCTTGTTTAGTACTTTGCCAACTGTTATAAACTATACAAAATGCATTCATTTGCACTAGTTAAAACGCAGGTAGGGGTTATTAGGATTCATGTAATAGTTTCGTTATTCCTTTGTGGATTCTTTCTGGATATTTATCTTCTTCATTCAGCATCACGCTAGAAATTGAAGTATTTGTTAGGTTGTACAAAGCTTCCACTAGACCTAGTATTTACGTTTGATTTAGCAGGATACTTTTTAACTTGTATGATAGATACAAGCTATATAATATTATAATCACTGGCCATATTTTGATAAGGTTGTGCATTTTAATGCTTGCTGATAATCAAATTTTATCAAATTATATTTTAATTTCAAATAGCCAATCTAGTAAAATAACATTATCAAAATGGGAAGTGGGGGTTGCATGCATCAAAGTAAGTTATTATGTTTGGGTAAAAGTCTAAATTTAAGGGATAGTTATAAGATATTTATAATAAGATCTCTCTCAACTTGTGACAAATATTATAGGATTTGGTAAGAAATTAAATTTTTCGGTGATATTATTCATAACTAGGTTTCTTTTACCATACATTATGATAAGGAAATTTAAGGGAATAATTTATAAAAAATAAAATAAAATGGCTGGCAGAGAAATATGTCATTTGCATGAGAAATTTAAAGCGAAGTATAATTCTAGAAATTAGAAGCCTTTAGTGGACTCCTCCATTTATCTAGCATTGAACGCAACGAGGTCAAGTGCAAAGCTAAGAAGTGTGATGGAGCCTTTCTTCCGTCCTTGTATTCAAAGGAGAGATGGAAGATTATTAAACTCAATAAGTTTTAGAAAAAAATTTAACTAGAATCCTCTTTTAAAGGAGATTTCTAGAAGAATAAAATAGCTAAAGGAGATTTCTAGAAGAATAAAATAGAAGAAATACTTCTTTAATGACTTTTTAAAAAAATAAGATAATGCTTATAAGCAATTTAAATCTCATTTAACTCCAAAATTATTTGTATATAAAGACAAAGAATTCTATATATAGATGACTCATTTTTTTTATAAGTTTGGCCAAATTAATGTAAGACTAAAAACTTAAAAAATGGGACGTTTAAAGTTAGAAGGCTAGCGTCCAGATCAGCCTTCAAGTGACATATTCCAAATTATGTGAAATTTCTTGCTTAAAGGCCTTCTTCTAGGATTTTTAGTTGACTTTTGCAATCTTAATTAAGGCTCAAAGTAGTTCACTTATATCTTTATAAAATTTTACAATTATAAAGAAATATATATATATATATATATAATTTATACAATACTAAAAAAGAAGAAAATCTTAGTATTCTACTATCTAAAGTAGTATAATTTATTTTTTTTAGGTTTCATTTTTTACTATTCTCTTAGCCATGGATTTTGTGACTAGATGATTTTCAACATACTCTCCATCTTGAAAAAGATCTATCCTTATATCTAAATTATTCTTAATGGCAACAACCTTTGAAAAATCTACAAACAAACATAGAAATTTAAGTAATAAAGGGAATCAAAGCTAAAGTAATTCAAAAACAAAGCTATCTAATTTGAGATTCAATCCTAGGAGAGGTAAATCTCTTATTTATCGGTACACTTACATATCTTCCTCCATGATCAAATAAACAACAAACAAAAATAGAATAAATTGTTGTAAGAAAACTAAGAAATTTCTTCTAAAAACAAAGGTAAAGTAATGATACCCTTTATTGTTCATACAAAATTTATCATATGAAGAACTAAGGTATATTGTACTGAAAACATTTTTTTTCTAATGTTGTTTTATTTATTTGATATTATTTTCACTTTGTTTTTGTCATTGTTTTGTGATATGCAATGACAAAACAAAATGGTCTTTAATAAAATTTTTGGAAGAGAAGTTAGAGTCATTTTCTATGATAGATAAAGAGTTTTGTAGGTACACTTTGATCTATAAGGGGGGATTGAATGGAGTTTTAGACTCTTTTCATAGTGAATAAAAAAAACTATCTAGTGAATCTTCTAATAGATTGTTCAGTAGAAATGCTTTTTCATAACTATCTAATCGATCATCTAATGAGAATAATGGAGTAAACAACAAAACATGAGCAACAATAAGAGAAACAAGATATCAATACACAGGAATTTATCTTGGTTTACCAAATATATACTACACTTATTCTCCTTAAGCAATTGTTTAAGAGCTTCCACTAACTAACACACTTTGTCGCAATGAGTATTTTCTTACCTCTCAAGGTTATAATGAGTATTCTCAACTCTCTAGGTTAGATCTGGATGTGAAAGTGACATGGTCACACTATTTTGAAATTCTTGTAGAGATTGATGTATTGGTTAATTCTTTTGAATTAAAGAAGTTTATCTTAAATTTACCTTGGTTAATGATGATTTAAATGATGTTCACCTTTAATTTGTTTTGATTGATTGTGATTTTGAATGAATTCACATGGAATCGTGGATTGGTTGAATTGCAAGGAAAACCCTATTTTTTGTTTTAAATGTTTTAGAGTGAGTATTCATGTATTAGTATGATTGTTAAAATGCTACATATACCATAAATTGGTACAAATTGTAGATAGTTGAGATAATCCATCTAACTTTTTGTACAAAAAAATGAAGTTAAAATTCATTTTAAACCAATTAGAATCCATGTGTTATTTACAAATTTAATTTGAGTTATGCAAATTAGTTGGGTAAGCCATGTGCTTGCTAAGCAATTTTTTTATAATAAAAATCCAAGAGTTTTGGTCGTTGGATGGGTCAAAATGAGCTTTAAAATAAACACTCTAGTGATTTGGTCATTGGGAAAAATTGTTTTTATTAAAAACATGAGAGCTTTGGTTGTTGGGTGAGTCAAATTCGCTAATCCAGACACACTCTTGTTCAGTGAGTTTTCTTAGTTGAGACCTCTAGTGAAGTGTTTGTTGGGCCAGCCAGATGCTCGTTGAGCGAAAGTATTTATTTTAAAATTCTAAAATTTTGTATTTTATATGGTTTCTATGTTAAAAATGTTATTTCATATTAAAGTATTATAATCTTAATTTGTATAATGTGTTATTAATAACTCTATAGAATAACGATTTTATGTAAGTGATGTTTGATTTGAGTTAAAGGACTATGAATATATGGTATATGATATGATGTATGATGTTGACATAATTATTTTTATGAAAATGAATACTATGTTGAGATATATAGGATATGTATTGAATTAGAGATTCATTTAGAAGGATATATCAGAACTCTACTAATATATTTTAATCATATAGATGAAAATTATCATATGGTGAGAGTTGGGAAAAGTCAATGTGACTGAGTATGGTGTTTGAAAAAATAATTGCCTTGTAGAGACAATATAATGAAGATAATATGACAGGTACAGATCACTTAGTCAAATTTGATATTATATATATATATATATATATATATATATATATATATATATATATATATATATATATATATATTTATATATATATATATTTCGGAAGGAGAGTCAAGTGTTTTGCGATATATGTCAATAGTATTCTCGCATATTCTCTAGATTATATATGTTATAACAAATAATTAAATGAATGAAATTGAATTTTTAGATATATATTTATTATTGTACCGAAAAGTTTTATATGATTTTTTTTAAACTCTAACTTATCCTGTTTATATAATATTTTTTTAACTTTAACTTATTCTATTTTTCTTATTTGTGTATGTTTATTAATTATGATAATTGTATGTTATACGATATAAGTGAATATTACAAATAGAAAGATTCAACAGAGAGTGAGGAATTATATATATATTGTAACACCCCAACTACTATTTAATTATTTGTAATTTAATTAGAATGTGTGAGTAAAATTATGTTTTTAAAAAATAAACTTTTGGTATAGAAGATATAACTTATGATATCATTTCCCAAATATAAATGTATGTTGACATTTCACATATTTTATAAATATTTATAGTATATTACAAATGATATATAACTTTACAGTAGTTCTCCATCAGATTATAAAATTGTCTTACATATTCTAAAACATTAGATCTAAGTTCTTCATAAGTTAATCATCCAGAAGATCTACTAAAGGTTCTTTCCTGGTACCCTTACTGAGCAGGTTCTGTTTCTACTCATATAACATGCACATATGAAAAAGAAACATAAAAAGAGTAAGGTCTTTATAAGCCTTAAATATTAATCTTAATAAACTTAACAAACAATAGGGGCTTATAATCGCAACCACAAATAATAAGACATATATCTTGGCCTAACACCACAAGAATTACTCTCACTTTATTAGACATATGGATTCATATATCACTTTTGATGACTCAACCTGAACATCAAAAGTCATTTGGGAAGTGATTAGGTAGTCTGAGTATATCTCATCAAAACATTGGTACAATCATAATCATTTTCTCGAGAATTCTGGTCATCTGCCAATAATATATGTATATATATATATATATATATATATATATATATATATATGTATATATATATATATATATATATATATATATGTATATATATATATATATATATAT
>Ga0099825_1006947_pt1 | contig 13946 bp, 6 predicted proteins | sample SiratroredBW_FD_76838 | JGI IMG/M metagenome (GOLD analysis project Ga0099825, IMG submission 76838) | Root nodule microbial communities of legume samples collected from California, USA - Siratro red BW | ecosystem: Host-associated > Plants > Roots > Nodule | place: USA: California | collected... | reverse complement strand
TTTTAAAAAAATATTTTTAATTTTTTTTTTTATTATAATTTTTTTTTTAAATTTAACTCATGTTATAGTTTTTTTTTTTTTTTTTTTTATATTTCAAAAGATAATTTAAAAGTTACTCATTAAAATAATTTTATATCGTTAAGTAAGATAAAAGTCAGTGTAGGATAAAATTGTTGGATTTTATAATGTTTCTGTAAGTTGAGTTCATTAACTTCTATAATTTTTATAAAATTAATTTGTTAACTTGTTCTAATACTTTTATTAATTTTTATAATTAAAAATTACTCTAATTATTCCTTTTTAAAGCGTTGTTTAAGATCTTTTAGATAAATTCTTAAATTTAATAATTTTTTTGGTTTAATAAAATATTTATAACATTTTATATTCTATTATTTTTATTTTCATGTCATAAAATTGATAAATTAAATAAAAATTAAAAGAAATTACACTTAAAAATAGAATAAAAAAGATGGAATGAGGGATTGGATTAAGTATAAAATAGGTTTATAAAGTGGTGTGATAATTAAACTTATTTTTTATGATTTAAAACAATTATATGTACTAAGTGCTATAAATGTTTCTATAATAGAATTGGCTGGATACTTCTTAATTTTATGCTGGTTCAAGTCAAGTCATGTCTATCATTTGGTGCAGTTAAACTGAACCACTTAGCTATAAAATCATAAACACACGAGGTTCTTGTAACCTGTACAACTGAAATTGTAAATCATTTATTGCTACAACTACTACAAACCACATCATTTAAATTTGGATTAGAAAATGGAAAATAAACATTATTTAAATTAGATGAAAAAAATTGTTTTATCATTCATAAATTTATTTTATTTATTATTTTAATATACCTTATTTATTATTATAATAGTTCGAAACTTTAAATACTAATAGAAGATTTAAATACTAATAATTATGTATAAAATTATTATATAATCATTATTTTATAATCGATTGTGTTAAACTATCCTCATTTAATTTTTTGCTTTAAAGATAAATACAATGTGAAAATATTTGTCTTGAAGTTTGCATTTTTGTGTAGATCAGATAGGAAGGGAGATTCACGTTCCACTCTTCTATCTTAATCCAAGGATAAGATACATGATTCACATAGATATATTTTTGGAAATGGTTTAATTATTTGTCTAATAATATTTTTGGATAAAGTAAAATTAATTATTTTTAGACGTATAAAAATAATATTTAAATTTATATGATATTATATATATATATATATATATATATATATATATATATAAATTAGTTATATTTGTTGAAAAATATATTTAGATTTAAAAATAAAATTTTATTGAAATAATAGCATTAACTACAGTTTAGAAAAGTAGCATTTATTTTATGTTTAAATTAAGCAAATATAATCAATTTTTTTGTATAGAAGACATACTCTATTCAATTATCTTAAGAGAACACCCACCACGAAGGTGACATTTTCACTATCACATATCTTCTTCATAATTATGAAACTATAAATAACTTCCTTTAATTTAAATGTCTTTCCGTTTTAATGTACATGTTTAATTAATTATAGATCGATATTCATTTATAATTACAGACATTTTTTCTAACTATCTTTAATTTAAATTATCATCTGAGTTTTAAAAGATTCACTCGATAAATGAATTCATTATTAATGTAATCATAAACTAATTGGCATTTGAATGTTCTCTCTCCCTCGCATTACACATTAAACAATATTAAATAAAATTTATATGATATTTTAATAATTTAAAACACTTTATTAAATAAAATTTATATGATATTTTAATAACTTAAAACACTTTATTATTTTAATAATTTAAATAAACAATAAATGTTTTGTTGGATTCTTAACTTTACATGAAAGGTCAATATTAATATAAATCGTATTTAATATACGAATGATTTCATCGTTTATTTCTATATACTCTTTCGAAGTATAAATTATAATAAAACCTAATATACATAGAAGGTAAATATGAAGTTAATTCGTTTAAGAGTGTAAATAATTTAAATAAGATAAAAGTAATGTCCAAAACATTTTAAGTTTTGATATGGGTAATAAATGTAATAATGATATCTTGTAAAAAGTTTGTGATGATGATGGTCGATTTGAAATTGATGTTATTGATATGCATTATCTCTTAGTAATGTGTTATGAGAATCAAACAGTGAATTATTAAAAGTGATAAGAACAGTGAATTTATATAAATTGTGTATGTGACACTGTAAATGGGTTGTAATATAACATAGGATCATCTCATCTTCGTTGCAAGAGTGATGAATATAAAAAATATATTTTGTTGGATAATATCTAAAGCATTTTAAGTTTTTGATATAGATAATATATGTGATAATGATATTTTTCAGAAATTTGTGATAATGATTATAATTTTGGAATAAAGTTGATGTTCTTGATATACATTATGTATTAGTAACGTGTTAAAAGGATGAGAAATTAAATTGTTGAAAGTAATAAAAATAGTGAATTTATACAATTTATGTATGTGAAACTCTAAGTAGTTTGTACTATGACATAAAAACTTCTCTATTACACTAGTATTTTATGAGGTTTTAATATTTTTTGTGGATTCCATTGTACAATATCACTTTTAATATCTTTTTTATAAATTTTACCGTGATACACGAGTCTTATAATACACAACTCTCAAATAATGTTTTATTTAATTATTAGAAAAGCGAATATATATTTTCAATATAAAAAAGTAATTTCTTATTATTATAAGAGTGATGGTTTTATTTTTTTATGTCATGCTGACATGTTTTAATAAAAATGTCTTATAAGATTCAGATCTTAATCTTATAATTCTTATAATGAAGATGCTTTAATATATTAGTAAAAATTGAAATTGATGATGATTATTTTATTATTGTATGTTGCACTATTATGTTTAAATAGTATACCTTATATGTTTTATGTTTTGGGAGTTAAAATATATAACATTGTAAGTGTGTCACTTGTACTAGTTTAACTATCTTTCTCAAATTATTTGGAAAATCTTACGAAAGATGATCACTCTTAAATCATCATTTCTATATCATTTTTTAAAATATTTTTAAACCCTATTCAACTTCTCATTTTAGACTATTTTTTTTTTCTTTTAATCCTGATAATTATGTTTAAACATGACAGCAAATGAGAATGCACGTATGTTCCCATCACTTTTATTTAGTAATAAATAATATACAACAGAACATAATTTAAAAGTAAAAAAGTTCATGTTAATAAAAATATTTTATTCTATTTTTTTATACTTATTTATATATATGTATATATATATATATATGTATGTATATATATGTATATATATATATGTATATATATATATATATATATATATATATATGTATATATATATGAAAGAGAAAATTATGAAATTACCTTAGACTAACTTTTACTAAATGTCAAGTATAAGCTACACAAAATATTAAACTATTCAGTATTTTTCTATTAAATCAATTTTTTTATACATGCATCTTAACTGAAAGTTCCTATTACACATATCATGTATACAAAATTATACATCTTTTTTACATTAGATGAAATGTATATTTTTTATAATACTAAATTATAATTATTTTTATTATTTTTATTATTTCTGTCCAAATTTAATAATATATTATATGTAGTTTTATTATTATTTTGATGGCATGGTTATCACAAAAATAATATTATATCATTATAAAAATTACTTATTGTAAAAACAAAATATGATTTGTATATATTAATAGTGTTCCCATCACTTTTATTTACTAATAAATAATATACAACAGAACATAATTAAAAAGTAAAAAATGATTAATTTATAAAATATTTAAAAAATGAATCTATATAACATAGTTCTATTTAATGAGTTTTTGTGGTGACAGCAATATGTTTTCTTTATTATTTGGATGAAGGTGTTATCCTATTAAATATGGTACCTAAATTCATAGATGCATTAAAAAAAAAGGATAAGTAAGGGCAGATAGTAATCCTAGCTTGAGGCAATTATGAATATAGTTGAGAGTAGTTTAGGTCTCAATTTATACTGAATGCATTGTGATGTGTAGGTCCTATAAAAATGAATGAGAGAACGACAATGATATGGCTAAACATGGTCTAAGGTAGTAGCTAGATGCGCATGGCCATAACTTCATCTCCACACCACTCACTTCTAAACCATCTTTAACTGTCCAGCCATTCCGCACCACAACTCTTCAATGCCATCAAAAATGTCATTCATCTTGGTGGAACATGACCTTCTCTGCTCATATATCAAATAACATTAATAAAACACAATATCGTAAATTTGTATCATTAAAAATTAAATTCAATATCTTTAATCCTAAGTTTCTTAGCATTCAAAATCAAATAAAAATAGTTGAAATTAAATATAGGTAACGTTTGTTTATGTTTAATTTTTTTTTAAATTAATAAATAAGAAGATTTATGTTTTTATTATATGTTTGTTTAATATGTTAATTTTTAAAAAATAATTAGTTTTCAATTTATTTTAATAAGTACTTTTATGTTTAAATAAATTAGTTCAATGTGAACTGGTGCGCAGTCTGCTGTGAAAAAAGTACACAATGGACTGAATTTAAGTAAGTTAATCCACATAATTTCTTTACTTATGGGACTAAAATATAGGCGGGCCCGCACTTTCTCGCAACAAACATTATTTATTTTAATCTTTTTATTATTTATATGATGGACATAACTAAATATTTTTATTTATTATTTCATCAATATAGTATCTTTATAAGTTAAATTTGAAATTTATTTTATAGTTTATTTTGATTTATTTTTCTATATTTACTTTCTCTTTATTTACTTGTAATAAATAATAAATCATTAATTTTTAAAGTTTTTTATGATTATTATACTTAAAATTTATTCGAGTTTGGAATTAAAAAACTAAAAAAAATATATTTTTTCAATTTTTTAAATTTATTCGAGTCAGTCTGTAAATCCGCACTTATACAGGATAGGCGAGATTTCTGACTTATTTTTGGCAGACCAAATACAAGATGAACTAAAACGAATTGAGTGAGGACACAGGTTCTTATCGACAACTTGTTGTTTTACGAAAATCTCTTAAGGAATATGTTTTTTAATGCTCTATATTTTTCTACATGTCTTTTCTTTTGTCTTTTCACTTTATTTCATATATTTTTTTTTAAATTAAAAGAAATACAAGTATAAAATAATTTCTATTTCTAAATAAATCTTATTTTTGAGGTTTAAGTTTGAACAAAATTTTATTCCAAAAAAGAAAAATAAGTCGAGTGCCGAAGGAATAAGTAAACCATATTCAAAAGCTAGTAAATGAGACAATGACATTCCTGAGGCGAAAAAATATTCCATACAGATTTAATGTATATCCTTATATGGTCACCACATGAGTTTTAATTTCCTTAGTATCTACTACACAACATTAACGATAGCAAAAACATTTGCTATTTACCTAACAATGATTATTATATAATGGAAGCAGAGAGTAAGAGATGCTAATAAAAAGAATACTGTAAAAGTAGATGAATTTTACTTGTGAGTATTAAAGTCATTACTCTGCCGAGGATACATAACTTTTACCAATACGAGGATACGAGTATTAAAGTGATTAAAGACAAATAATAATAATAACCTTGAATGTTTTATTAATCTATGTTTTTTATGGTGCAATATTGGAGCTAAAAGTTGTGGTATATGATAATTTGTTTTAACCCTGTATAATGCAAGTTAATTGAACGGTTGTGTGTTGGATTGAAATAATAAAAATGATTTAATTAGGACAGTAAAATAGGGAAAATGGAACTATTAACAGTCCTTATCCCTTGGTGCATGGGTAAGTATATTAGAATGAGATTAGTTAGGGGTTTGTTGTAAACAATGTTGGTAATTATCACTGAATGAATTGTTGTAGGTCCCTTGAAGGGATGGGTATCTTAAAGATTTGTCACAACTTTAATAAGCACATTTATAAAACCCTGCTTTTAAGGGTTAGAAGAATCTTAGTAGAAGTTGAAATGAAAGGATTAGGTGGGGGTGGTGTGGTTGAAGTGTATTACGTAGGCAGCATGCTATCTTTTGAAGATGGAGAAGGGTATTGGTGGCTGAATTTCAGGTCAGAATAGGTTTTGTTAATTTGTGGTAGAAAGGTAGCTAAAAGCTTGTGTGTAAAGTATGGGAGAGATGTTGATTAATGGTGTTTGGACATGAGCAAAAACCTGAACACCATTAGTTAGTGGCGAGAAAGTAACTTTTCATCTGGCTTCATCTAAGTGGGTTTTTCTATAGTTAGTAACACTTTAAGGATTCCATGTAATCAAAAAGTTTAAAGTAAAGAAGATGCCTTGTTCATTCAAACAAATGCTTTTTGAGGTGGGAATTTGGCATCTTCTCCTTATCCCCTTATGTGACCAAAATGGAACAAGTATACAAGAATTAAATGGAATATATATATATACACACACATTATAGCCCTTACACGGGGCGGTGCTCCTCTCATCATAAGGACCTAGCTAGCCTTTTATGATTTCCTCTTCATCGATGACTCATATGGAGCAATTATGTTAAATAATTCATATACCCCACAACACCATTCATAAATACCTAGCAAGTAATGTTCATCTTATATAATCGGATAGGTTCAGCCACCATTTTTACCAATAAACGATTCCAATTCCAATATGCATGTGTGTTGAGTGTATGCATCAGAAGAGTTAAATTAAGAGGGGTGAATTTTGTTTCACCAATTTTTATATCTTAAAAATATCTCTAGTTATTATGTAAAAATTATCTCAACATACATAAAATATTATGGCAAAAACGCAAAAAGCCTAATTATTTTTGTTGTTATATTTTTAATAAAGTTATATGTTTTTATTAATAATTAAAAAGTTTATTTTTATTTCATTTTGTTTTAAAAAAAATTGTACATAAAGGACAAAAACATTTTTTTTTTTGTTTTGATCATTCTCAATACATATTCAAAACTAAAAAAAAATTAAACTGGAAGCTAAATCTTTAATCTTGTTGAGGGGTTTGGTTCCGTTTTTTCTTTTTTTTTTTTTCATCCTTCGAAAATATGAATCCCAAGAATTAGCATTTCTATAAATATTTTTTTTTTAGTTTGACTAGTTCAACATATTGCTAGGAACGTTTATATAGGATTTCTAGAAATTAAAGAATAATATTTATTAAAACATTTAATTTGTTTTCATATAAAAATGATTTAATAGGAAAAAAATCAATACATTTTTTATTTTAATTTGAACAAATAAATCTTCATTTGAGCAATAAAATATATTTTTTGAAATTTGACAAAAATATCATTTTTCTGAAAATATCACTTCTTATTACATAAATGAAATATAATAAACATACAACTTTAAATTTTTTAGAAACTAAAACTTTTTTTCTATTATGTAATGTTTTGTTAAAAATATTGAAGTATATTTTCCTTGGATTAAAAAAGTGTTAACCAATGATCTGATCACATTCTTGATTCGAGTAAATAGTTATTTTTTTTAAGACAAGATTACATATAGAACTTAAGTACTATTATGGACGTAGATTTATGTTCAAGTGATGTAAGATCAGTTATTTATTGAGATGATAGTGGTCCATGAGATTCTAGATGTGTGGGTGTATTGTCCTTTATAGATATGTGGTAAGGATACAAGGATAGTATAATTGGCTCAAAAGTCGTGATATCAAGCATAACTTATTAAGAAAATCAAATATGCTTCATTGATTATCTAAACGTATAATTAAGATTTCAAATGTTAAGAAATTGAATAAAGTCATTATATCAATCAAATTTTTCTTAAAAGTCTAAGTAATTATCCTAAAATAAAAATTAAGATGGATTGTGTTTTAGTAATCAAATATTAATTTTTATTGAAATATGTTTAATAGAGGTCTTTCAAAAAATATTAAAAATGTCAAATTATATTATTTCATTTATGTATAATTAATTATTCACGAACTATCCGAAAAATAATTCAGTTATTTGTTATATTGATAGAATGATGTAATTGATATATGATGTGTTCTATTCATATTTGATTCCAAGACTTATAACATTACGTATACTAAGATAAGAGGTATATAGATATAGTCAAATGTTTTAAATTTTCTTAATTTGTGATATATGTTTTTACATGTAGTTTTTGGCTAGTTAATGTTCCAAATGGTTTGTATTATATATTACACGCAATTACATTTGTAAATGGATATTATATAATTATATATGTATAAATATAAATAGATTAAATAAGATGTTACAACATGAAGACATTATATTGTTAAAAGAATTATATAAATTATATTTTATTATTTATTTTGAAATTAGAACTGAGTTAGATTTACCTACTTTTCCAATCTTGATCCCATAAAATGGATGGAATTAACTTATTTAATATATCTAATTATAGTTATGTTCTCCTCATCCATTACAAAAAAAAATAAAAAAAATCCCATGTCAAATCCAAAACATCAACCATTAATTTTAATATAACGATTCTGATTAAAATTCTTCACGTCTTAGATGATTTTTTTTTTTTATATACAATCATATATGAAAAATACTTCACAGATTAAGAATTTTTATTTATTATGAAGAACTGAAAATATTTAATAACGCTAGATTAAAGTATTAATGGTTCAGATTATGTATTTAATTTCAAATCTCGCGTGTGATTTTTTTTAATTGCTCATGACTTTTGTAATTTGTAGACCACTTCTTAAATTATTAAAGTTTGAGTTTAAGAATGAAATTAAATGGTGTGTTTTTCTTTTCTTAAATAAAAAGATTGTGGGCAATTTGTGCGTTTTTCTTTTGTTTAATAAAAAGATCGTGGACAATTTGTAATTAAACATATAATATGAATTGTTAGTTTTGATCTAATCATTGAGATTAAATATTTTATTTTATTTTACTTTTGTTATAACCCATTTTTTTTTTAATTTTGTGCTCACAATTTTGACCATGATGATCAAACTCAATATATCGTACATCTCAATTTTCTACAACCAGACCGACCCTAATAGACTATTTTTATTTATTTTTCACTATAATAAAGAATTCTCACCAAATCTTTAAGTGATTTTTACTACATAGAGGACCCTTTTATTAAGAGTTTGATAGACATGTATTAGTAGTGTAAATTTTTTTACACTATCTGTTCATAGAAAAAATCAATTATACAAATTTCAAAATAACTATTTAAAAAGTCAATAAATTTACAATGCATAATAAAAATAATATAATTTATATATTTTTGGTAGCTTCTTACATTAACCATTAAAAACAGTGGTGCAGTTGAATTAATTTAAGTAATTATGAGCTGTGAGATGGTGTATGAAAAAAACATCTTGTTCACACTTTATTTTCACCGTATAGCTTCTTTTCAAAAAGGAAATGATGGTACAATTCTTCTTCTGCAAAAAGGGGGAACCAACGGTCTTGTTTAGCTTGATTGGTGCTCTTCTGCCGACTGATTTCGTCTCTTCAAAAAGCAAGACCACTTTCTTTTATTCTAATCTAAACTTGAAAAAGGAAAAAAGAAGAAAAAGAGAGAGAGAGATGGGGGAATAGTTGTGGAAGAGAAGAGATTGAGGGCAGGCACGAAAGTCTACTTGCTTTGAGTGCAAGAAGCTACCAAAAAACTTTTAAGAGGAGATGGCCCTAATTTCTACCCAGTCCTCAGTGATTTGCTCCTCTATGTGTTTGCTTAAAGTTTGACCTTCATGGCATGATTATCATCCACTTTTTACATATGTTAATAATAAAAAAAAAGGCATGCTAAGGTGGGGTTTGCCTTGCAATACTGAAAAGTCTCATGGGACCTTTTGCCTCATTATATTCCATCAATTAGCCTTTGTGGGACACTTTTTCTCTGTCACCCTATGATCATGTCAAATTTTTAAACTTGTGCAAAATGTGTTTTTCTTCTTAATTTCCATAATTGTTTTGATCTAGTAAGGGAGAAGATATGAATAGAAATTATGAAATGTTGAAAATATATAGAATCTATTCAGAGAGAGGTGTTATTCTTATTCATGAAGAGTGAAAATTAATGTGGGTAATTCACTAATTCTATGATTTAAGTTTCTCTTGTGTTTGAACTTTTTTTAGGGTTTGTTGTATGAGCATATAGAAGAAGGATCCTTGGACTAGAATCAAAGGGTGGTGTGGGTATTCTTTACTTGGAGGAAAATAACGGGCGTCTTGGAATCATCATAGTTTCTCTATTATTGGTGGGGATGGGAATGGAATTGAAAAGGCAGGGCTGGGAAAAGGGTGTAGTGGGGAAACTTTTCTCTTGTGAAGAAACCAACCAAGAAGCAACAACACCTTTTGACAATCATACTGAGGTAAATAATTTAGAAAGAGAAATAAAGAGAGAGAGAGAGAGATTTGAATGTGTGTGAGAGGGAGAAGAAGTGAAATGATGGTAAAGAAAAGAAACATGGCTTGGCTTGGCTTGGCTGTAAGGGAAAAGAGAGATGCAAAAAGATTGAGAAAAAAGTGTTGTGTTAGGATGATGAAATCACATAAAGTCTTTTCAAATGGAGAAAATAATCACGGCATCATGCTTAATATAAATGCTATAGCTAGAGACAAAACAGCCAAAGTTTAAATAGTCAGAAAATGGAAAAAGAAAAAAAGAAAAGGTTCTGGCCAATGTTCATTGTTGCCCTCAAGCTTTTGTATTCTTCTCTCCATTGGAACACCATGAAATTTGCGTTCAAACTCAATCAATTAAGGTGCCCAATTTGCATAATATGGACAAAACATTGTTGACACATTCTCTCGCGCATTATTATTGTCCCTTAACATTATCTTTTTTAGCTATTCAATTCGCACGTTAATTTAATTATTTTCTGTATAACTCAATTATTTTTTACGTTTATTCTAGTAAATTATATGTGAGCTCATTCCTTTGTTTCGTATCACTAAAAAAATCCGAGTCAACTATTTCTCAATATATCACAAATTCGTCATTGACAACAACTGCATGTCGCTGTTTTAGATAAATAATAATAATAATATTATTATGAGTTACGCATCGAAATAATTTACATTATTAATTGATCACGAAAACTTAGGTAAACGTGGAAAGTGAAGAAGTTAATGTGATCACAGGTGACGAATGGAATACTGGTCTTCCCCGCAGTTGCATCCCAATAATGATGAGTTTGGCGAAATTAAGTTTTGATGAGGCCATGCAATCAATGACACAAACCAATGCTTGATGCTTTTATGACTTCTTTAAAGTTAAAACAGGCCTCCCATTTTGGATTCTTTGCACACTGACAGTTAAAACACAACCAATTGTTGTTTACCTGTACCCAAGAGAAAAAAAGGGAAATTGTGCATGCCTCTCTTGACTTTTTTTAGTTAGAAATAAATGTTAATAATAATGTTTAAACATTATTTCTTAAAAATGTTTTTATTGACTCAAATTTATTATAAACTACGAAAATTGTAAAATTTCATTTTTTATATAATGAATTTTTATTTATGAATATACTTTCCAGAAGTCAGACATGTGTACATGGCCACAACTTATTGTAGTTTTATTCTCAACCATAAGTCACATCACTTCGAAAATGATCTTTATATTTAAGCAAGTAGTATGGAATTCAAGGTAGATATGAATAAAATAAAAACCTGATATCTTTTAAATGAAGGAATTTATATTAATTTTATTAAATAATAAGATAATAATTATAATATATATTTTTATATATAACGGAGATCGATACCTTTCATTACAAACAATATAATGAAAAATATAATCTTTCATGAAATAAGACGCACTTCATATCAAGTTTAAGATGTTAAACTTGGTTGAATTAAACTCTCCTATAAAAAAAAACTTGTCAGAGAGATCTAGATTAATTGTATCAAAATCAACTTTACTATATAATAGACAAATATTTCAAACTTTAAATAAAAAAGGGTGAAAAGTTTTAATGAACTATTTGGCTAGGTAAGTTTATTGAGAAATACATTATTTTGGATTTTTAACATTTTATATTATTTAAAAAATGATTTTTAAATTAAACTTAAGGTAAGATTTGCATCTAATTATAAATTATTGAAAGACTTTATTTTTAGTTGATGAGGTGTGAAATTTATATGTAAGGATGGTTCAATAACAACCTGATAGACCTGATAACCTTATTATAGTAGACTCTAATACAATATCAGAAGTGAACTTTAAGTCTAACTCAACTTTACACATGTTTGCACCCACTTATAAATGATTGAAAAATCTCATTTTGAATATACGTGAGATCTCTATCAAAAATCTTCTATATTATCAATGTTAACTTTGTTTACTATTATTAAGCTAATAAAATATAGATAGTGTTGATTTTGTTACGGATTGATATAGTAAATATTTTATTCTGAATAAGTGTCTCAACCAATTGAAGAATAAATTACTATTTTAAATGAATGTCTTAATAAATTAAGAAATAATTATGTTTATAAACTATTGTTTTGAATAAGTGTTTTAATAAATTAAGGAAATATGATGTTTATAAATTATTTTAGTTTTAATAATTTGATAATATTGGATGATGATTTTTTTCAAAATCACGTAAATGTTTGGTTGATGATTTTTTTGAAATTTTATTAACTTTATGATGATAGTTACACAAAAATTGTCATTTAGATCAAAATAACAGTTATATTTTAACTATCATCTTATCTTTTTTATGATAATAGTTTCCTATAAAATGGTGGTTATATAGATCACTCATCATACAGTGGATATAACAAAATTTTCATATGGTTATTGCATTTCCCATCTATATTTTTGGCATATTCATTTTCTCTTTATTTTCCCTTTTTCGTTGACATTACAATTCATTTACTATTCTCTCTTGTTTTTCCCTCATTCAATATATTTTTGCTTTCACATTACACTAGGTTCATTGGTTGATATTGTCGTTAATCGGTGCTCTCATGCTTCTTGTCACATTTGATCACGTTCGTCACTACCAGAGTTACCATCACTTGCCATCACCATTGTCACCACTTTCAAAGTGTTAAATTAATGTCATAATTAAAATATTTTTAAAATATGAATTGAATAAGATATTGGTTCTTCGTAATTAAAGATATTTAAAAAAAATTGTTACAAACATAATATATTTATCTCACTTGTTATTTTACCATTATAAATTTTCACATCCATTAAATGTTTAATGCTACTTTTCTTCCAAGTTTCTTAAAAAAATATATATATCATAAGACCTTCTTCCACTTTTTGCAAATCATCCCTAGCCTTTCTGAAATTCATTATTCTTCTTTACTCTACCACTCATCTTGCCATTGACTCGTAATTTTGGTTATATACCTTTCTTTTTATGATTACCTTTCTCCTATTGTCCTTGCTAATGTCACTGCCACTTAGTATCATGTATTTAGATATTTTCCTTATTTGATATTCATTCCCTTCTTCTATTGACAAACTTTTCACCATGTCCTTAAAATCATTGAGTACCCTTGAATAACTTTGACTTCGTCAAAATCGCCTATTAATCATATTAAGATTAGTATACATTTATTAAAATGCTAAATCCCATAATAATCAATTATGTTAATTATTGACAAACTCTTAAGAAAAAATATGAATTCTTTAATTGATGCGATATATTGTAATTAGGGAAACAAATAAACAAGCATGGATTTCGGATTTGTATGAGAGTATTTTATTATAACTTATATTTTAACGATACCTTAATAACAACCAGAGACAAAATTATGTTACATGGTGGAACCTGCACCCTAAAATTTTTAATTTACTTATATATATATATATATATATATATATATATATATATATATATATATATATATATATATATAAAATAAAAATTTTAGAGATTGTTTTTTTTTTTTTTTTTT
>Ga0099825_1006941_pt1 | contig 13956 bp, 8 predicted proteins | sample SiratroredBW_FD_76838 | JGI IMG/M metagenome (GOLD analysis project Ga0099825, IMG submission 76838) | Root nodule microbial communities of legume samples collected from California, USA - Siratro red BW | ecosystem: Host-associated > Plants > Roots > Nodule | place: USA: California | collected... | reverse complement strand
TCTCTATATTTTTTTTCTTATGTTATTTATATATATATATATATATATATATATATATATATATATATATATATATATATATATATATATATATATATATATATATATATATATATATATATATATATTTTCTCTGTTGAGGATATTTTGTTCTTTTATAAACATATAGAAAAAACAAAATGTATGAAAGAACAAAACACCTCTTTTAAGAGTTATTTTGAATAATATTAATGAGTATAATTTTTTTACGCGGTGGATAAGGTTTTCTTCTGATTGATTTTTTTTTTAATCAGAATCGGATGAAATTTAACCAAAAAATAAATATACTCAAGATTAACTAAACGTTCCACAAATTAATAATATAAAAAATTATAACCAACTTTGAGAAAACTTAACACTACCAATCTTAATTAAAAATATCATTACAAACATCAACCAAAATATTAAACTTTAATTAAAAAAAACTGGGAAACATTTGCTAAAAGATGATTTCTTTAACATTGGTTAAGAATACCTTTACCAACATTAACCACTAAATAACCCTAATCTACATTGGTGTTGAAATAAAACCAACAATTTCAATTACATTAATCAGAAAACAACTTTAGAAATATCAATAAAAGATTGAGTCTATATATATAAAAAAAAAGTAACTAACGTTGTGGAAAAATATAACCAATTTACATTGATTAGAAAAAAAAATTAATCGACATTTTAGAAAAAAAAAAATCCTAGTATCCTAGTTAACAGTAACTATAAGTAAACTGTGAGAAAAAAAAATAAAAATCCATAAAAAGATACATAAATTGACATTAAATATAAAAGCTTTCAAATTTATTTTTAAAATAAATTTTAAAATTATCTAATCTCAAGTGACTATACTGCTCATAAATTTTTTAAATTTTGATTTCTTTCAGAATTACTTACATAAACGTTGTATATTCTTTTTTACAATAATTTTTTTTTAATTTTCTATAAATATTCCTGAGCCAAACTCTAAATGGTCTATAAAACTGTCTTGATCGGAACATTAAGAATTTTAGTTTGAATTGAGTGGGAATAATTAGTCTCGTTTGTCATCAAAATCTAGCCCTTTAAAAATGGAGTGTATGTAAAACAGACGAGAATAATTCACGTATCCCAAATATCATTTAATTGCAAAATTCTGGCAATGAATTGACGAGCGTAGGTTCGGTATTCACCTCTCAAACAATCGTTTCCTGTGTGTCATCCGCTGGAAAAAGCTTAACACTCATTCCAAGTGACAAATCCTATAAAATGTATTAACATAAATGTGTTCTCTATGTAGTTAGTGTTTTCCAGTATGTAGCTCTTAAAAAATAAATTTCAAGTGAATGTTTTTTCTAAATAAGTTTAGAAAATGGACAGGCATAGAGCTGAGAACAGTAAAAGGAAAAACTATATTCCAACTAAACAAGGCCATACATAATATTTCGGCAAAATTCTATGAAGTTGTGAATGCAATTCTCAGCACTCACAGAGGGTAACCCTATACTAAAAAGGTTCGTCAAATGATCAAAGCAGCGGGGAAAACAACAGAGTTGATTCCCCCTTACTTCGATTTTTTAAAATAATAACTGTTAAGGTCTCCAAATTTTCACAACAGCTCCAAATGACTAATAATTACATCTGGGCAGGACTGGGCTTGCAGAAGCTCCAAACGGTTGAAAGGTGAAGCAAACTGCAAAATGTAATCTTCATCTGAAAACCAAAAATACACACGAAATACAAGCAATCGGTCACTACTTCAATAAAACAAAAACAGAGAGGGTCCACGCCTAGTATCCTCACCTTCTTTGACTGTTCCATACAGCCAGCATAATACCTCGTCCGCAAAAGCCAAGCAGACTCCTCCCTGCCAACAGATTTTGTTAATCATGATGACAAGGAAAATAATCACACTTCAGAACTTACAGATATAAGTGTGATTTTCTAATATTTTATCCTCCTAAGATGATTTTGAACGACCCTTATGAGGCGATTAATTGCATGTACAGGTATGTACTTTTTTATACTCGTTGATGTGAGAGAAGGAAATAACATTTGGAACGTCTTCCACAACCCACAGGTGGGTTTACTGCAATTTTAATTAACTAATGATGCAGTATTCCAGCCAGATAAAACATTAGCCCCCATGCACCTTACAGCAGTTATACCTGCCAGTAGTTCTTCATTTTTACTCTCTGAGTTATATCTTTGGTTCTAAGTCTTTCTGTTCGAACAAGACGACCTGCATCGTCCCTGTACCACAACGAAAATAAACAATATAAACAAACAAGTAGAAACCAGTAGCAGTATGAGTTTTCAGTTTTCATACATGCTAGATGTAAGAACAGGATTACGTTAAAATGAGCAGAAATCAATTTCTCCAAACCTAGTTGAATTGAGTAACTTTCCCACACAATGTTGAGAAAAATCAAAGATTTTGTAATGATATGAAGCAGAAACAACAGTTACCTAAATCCTATGACAATATATGGAACACCTGCCAGAAATGACTGAATCTGCAAGCACAAACACAGCCTTGTTGAATGTATCACAAAAATTGAAAAAGGAACACATGGAGATGAAAAACATATGGATTGGAATTAAAATATAGGAAATGTACCCAAAACTTCAACAGTTTTTCTCTCTCGAATCTTTCCTCAGTATGATAATTTAACTGGATCACAAAAATGACAGTTACGTATCATTAAGCCAACATAAAGGTGTTATTCGAAAAGAAAAATAAGAGCCAAAATTGAAGTATAACACAAGACAGCAAGAACTATGTGAACCTCACAACTTGTCTTTAACTCCACATAAAATCTCTTTCCGTCATTAGTCGAATCACAGCAATCCATCTCAGCACCCATTAAAATGCGGTGAGCTCCTAATTTTGTCTTAATCACAGAACAGAATTCAACATTGGCATCAACATGATGTATCCCTTCTCCATCTGCTCTTCTAGGATCTTCAGTGGCAAGGCTCTCAAAACAATATCCTACATAACATCTAATTGCCAAACTCATTAAGTTTAAGGCTTATCCCAATAAAATCAAAGCAAAAGGGGTAAGAAAACTTTTATTTTGTATACCAGTTGTGCTTGAGCAGTAGAAAGAAAAACATCATAATCTTTTTTACAATATAAGCCATTATTTCCAACCATGTAGAGCGAAAAAGGTAGTGTGACGTGGATGCAAAACCATTTCAATCAGCTCGATGCCACACACTTCCCCTTAGCAAAATTCCTTTTTCAGTTTCCCTAACATCTACTCTTTTTTGTTATATTGGCTACTTCTCTTTAGCACAGTCAAAAATACCCAAATAATCTGCCTTGATTGCTGCTCTGTTGATTATGTTAAACATTTACAAATCCAAGTATCAAGAAATTCAAAGGTAGGTAAGCCTACCTCCTACGATCTAAATCACTCTGTGGTCTTTCTGGTAATTTATGCACATCAAGATAGACAACACCATTCCTTTTGTGCACTCCCATTTCCCAAGGCTCGTGGCGGATATAAGCTGTTGCCAGTATCTGCTAAGACAAAAGTACTTAGTTAATACTCATATGCTTTGTAGGACCAGCGGCAATCACAGTACCACATGTGCCTAACCTAGTCAGGTTTTGGAAAACCCGTGACAATACCAAAGAATTGTTGATATGCTCGTCAATTGCAATTAAAGTTAACAACAAAGGTTATCACTAATTGGGTTAGAGTTTTCTAAAAAACAAAGATCTGATAAGACTCTGACCAAAAGCAAACCAATTCAAAATGTATAAATTACCTTGTTAAGATTGTTACGGAATGTCTGCAAAGATAAAACAAGATTGAAGCACAACGATCAGATATTAGTTCAGTAACATATTAAAATATTTTCAAAATATAGATCATAATAATACATATCATACCACAAAATGAATGTTTTGAAGAGGGATATTTTTGTCTCTAATGCAAGCAAGAAGATCACCAAACCCCTCTGAGCCTAAGTCTGCTTTACAAAATTAACAACCAAACAAAAGTATTGGTAACATCAATAGTGGTGTACAACTGGACATCGTTTCTCATGCACAAATCGTCCAAGTAGCATTCCATAATCCAACTAAATTCACAAACCAGGAGATTAGATTAATAGACAAACCACACCTTTTTTGGGAATGAATGTATCATAACCTTCATTCAAATCAGCTCCAACATCCTCAGTAATATGGCGCTTAAAAAGTCTCTGAATAAACAGGAAAAAGAAAGCACTTAAATCAGCATAATACCATGATAATGTATTGCAAAGAGAACGAAACAAAAAACACTAAAATAATTGAGGATATCAAACAACTTACCAAGCTACGATCATCAAAGTATACTTCTCCGCCTTCCACACGACTATAGCAGGCAATTTCACAAGGCTACCAGAATAATCAAGAAAAGATAATGGCATAATCAATACATGAATCCAGAAAGGCAATTTATAACATTACACTAAACCATTGCGTCAAGAAACCACCACAGGAAAAACAGAATAATTCATTTTCCTTGGCTCACTAGTTTCAACATAATGAGTAAAGTTTAATATTGACATATAAATCTCTATCTTCGTGATAATTTCTCAAATTCTTCAAGCAAATTGAACAGTAAATTGCTTGATGCAGCAGCAGTTAAATATAGGAAAATAGCATTCCCCTACCTCCTGAAAAGCAATGCACTTTCTTGACAGAGTTTCTTCACTTTTTGAAAGCTTCAACTCAGAGACAAAGCGCTCATCATGGCGACCGTTCTGAAACCTGTTTCCGTATCCAAAATTCTGCCTCTGAGGATAAGGTCCAGGACGAGGAAGAAGGCCGGCTCCTCTATCATTTTGATACCCTTGCTGCCAACGACCACGGCCAAACCCCCCTCTACCCTGATTATTCGCATTGCGGGTGGCAGGCAATACTGCCAGAGAAAATCACATCTTGCCATAAAACGAATTAAGAAATAAAATCAACAATGATATTTTTTTTTAATTCATCAACATGTCTGGCAACAAGCACCATTATGGGATGAATACCTAAAATGCCTGGCAACAAGCAATCAAACCTTTTTTTCTATATAGTAGGGCTGACTAGAAAAGTCAAACGACCCACAATGTTTATAGTAGTGAATCATATCATATTTACATACAAACATTAACCTCTAAATCATTCCTAATACCCTCACCTTATTCACTCTCTATTCTTCTACTCCTTGTCTCTATACATGCCCGAACCACCTCAAGCAACATTCTACAAATTTTTCAACTGCATAAGCTTCCCCAATTTTCACTATAACAGATTCCTTTCCAAGTAACACATACATGCTATATTTTTCGCTATCAGGCATAGTAATTCACCATCGCATAACAGGATTCGTTCGCACGTGAACAACAAGACTAACACTCACTATTTAATTTTCCAATCCCTAAATCACGAAAAAGTAGCAAAACATTTGTTCAGCACGTACTTCGAAACAAAAGCGAGAAAGAGAATTTACCAGGAATAGGATAAGGACTTCTGGCGAGGGTTTTACAGTAATCTTCGTTATCGGAGTCAAACAGATCTTTGTCTTCGAAGTCGTGAGGGTGATAGGCGCTGGCCTTATTGCTGTCTACGACGTCACCATTCTCCTCGTCGTCCTCGGCGCCGCTGCTGGCGCTGCCGCTGGCGGAGGAGGAGTCGGCGGCGCCCTCGCTGGATTTAGAGGATGAGGCGGAAGATGAGGAGGAGGAGGAAGAGGAAGCGGCGGAGGAGGAGGAAGAGGAAGCTGAGGAGTGGGACCCATTATCGTTGTCGGAATCTTCGCCGAATAAGTCCTTCTCCGTGAAATCCATTGAACACGCTTTTCGTTTCAGTGGAATGCAATGCTCATCAAGCACTCTTCGTTTCTAGTTTTTTCTGTTCTATTTGGGCCTCAACTATCTCACCAATTGCTTTTTGCACCTATCTATTCTTTATCTACCTCTAAAAAGATTAAAATGATCTAATCTTAGTTTTTTGGATTATAAAATTTGAAAAAAGTTCTTGATCAATCTAGACTAAAAATCAAAATAATTTTTCATAACCATAAAATATTATGGGTTACATAATTTAAAATATATTTTTAGGTTCCAAAGTATATTTTAAATTATATAATCTATTTCAAAAATGTATTATAAATTATTCAATCTAAAATGTGTTTTCAGAATTTATAATATATAATTTTTAATTTAAAATTTTACAATTTGAAAAAATTTCTATTTATAAAACTGAAATATTTTTTATTTATGATCAATTTGAATATTTTTAAACACTCATGTGCAGAAAAATTATGGAAGTATTACTCTCAGCTCACTCATACCCTCCCAGCCCAATAAAACAGTAATGGGTGAGTGATTCTTCCTGCACCTCCATGACGACCTGCACCTATATAGTTTTTCAAAATTTTCATTTTAGACATAATGAAAAGATCAAAATGTCCTTCGTCTATAACTCATAATGTAAAAATTTTGAAATATATTACAGGTTTTACAACTCGCAATATAAAAAATTTTGAAACACATTACAGGTTGTACAACCCGCAATTCAAAAAAATTTCAAAAATAAATTGCGGGTTGTATAACCCGTAATGTGTTTCAAAATTTTTTACATTGCAGGTTGTAGAACCCGTAATGCATTTTTAAAAATTTTTACATTGCAGGTTGTACAACCCGCAATACATTTAAAAAAAATTTTGCAACCCGCAATACAAAAATCAAATTTTTTTTAAATGCATTTCAGTTTGTACAACCCATAATATAAAAATTTTAAAAAACGCATTGCGAGTTCTATAACTTATAATGTAAAAAAAAATTTGAATTGCTATAGAATCCAAAATATGTTTTAAAATTTTTTATATTGCGAGTTGTAAAATTCGTAATATATTTCAAAATTTTTACATTATAAGTTATATTATGTCTAAAATAAAAATTTTGAAAAACTATCGAGTTACAGTAAGTCGTCATGGAGGTACAGGAAGAATTACTCGTAATGGGTACATATTTCCGAGTATGGATTTTATTTTGACAACTCTGTAATTGTTTTTATACTCCTTAAATAACGATAATTTTCTTTCAAAATATTACATTTTTTTTCTGAAAAAAAAAGAGTATTACCAGAAAGGATTATAAAGGCTCTAGAATATATTCTATAATTAATAAATTTTTGTTATTATGTATTTTACATTTCAAAACACTTCAAAATAAAATATCATTACGAAATTACCTTTACGAGTTTAAAATCTATTTCGGAGTATTTTTTTAATTATAAAATGTAATTTGTTTTCAGAATGTTTGATTTTTTATTTTGTTACATTTTCTGGCATACACGTCAAACAGGACAAAAACAATAAACAAGAATACAAAAAGCCAAAATGGAATAGTTACATGTAATCCAAAATGAACACATTTCACCATATAATATAAATATATTGGTTACCAACAATAGAATACTTTATTAGGAAGAATTACATGACAAAAAGATGCATGAACAAAAAAGTAGAGAAAACATATTACTAATAAATGTAGATGGTTTGTAATCTTTAAGAAGGTGGGTAGAAGCACACACATAATGCTGCAAACATCGAGGTGATGAGTCTCAAAATTATTAAAATAATAATATATTAAAAAACCTATGAATTTATTATCTCAAAATGTGTAACTAGAAAGATATATTATTTATAGTTATTATTGTAAAATATCTTTTTAACATATTAAAAACACAACTTTGATAAAATGATATTATGCTTTCAGAAAATTTTAATTTTTACACTTCTTACAATAACATTTTTGGAATAATTTTTAATCTTTCTAAAAACATTATTTTATAATAATAAATTTTATTGAATTTTTTTTTAAAGAAATAATTTGAAATAATTAAAATCTAGATTTTGGAAAGATCAAGAAATCTGTTATAAAATAAAAGTAATATAATTAAAGTCACTGTATAATATTTTATTATTAAAATAAAAATAAAATCATATAAATAAAAAACATAATTAATTAAGTTTCGTTTTAATATAATCATGTTTTTTTAAAACATAATTTTTATTATGAATTGATGGAATGTAGTGGATAAAGATGTGATAAATCATATATTTTTAATTGTATTAATTTAAAATCATAGTTAATTCTTATAAATATTTTAAATTGTTAGTTGATTTTTTTTATGTAGTGTTTGTGTTTGTTTTAAATATTTGTGATAATCTAAAATTTTGTTTTTGAATTTTGTTTTCGCAATATCCAAAATATGTAATTTGGAAATTTTTTAATACACTACAGCAATCTAAGAGGATTTTAATGAAAAACCAGTTATAATTTTGAAAGTGTTTTCTTTTATCAACTATCTATTACTTTCGAAATCATTAATGAATGTTTTATCATTTATAATCTTAATCTTCTTGTAATCTTGCATTATATTTATATATGTATTATTATGATGTAAAACCAACAAAATATGTCAGGGAAGAATCATATCATTTATTTACAAAAGATAGAAAATCTATTAAATATGAAATTGAAAACCAGTTCAGCAAAAACTTTCGCTTTTTACAAACTAAAAATAAAGCAAAGAAATAAACTTAAATTCAATTGAACTGAAGTGAAAAACATAGTGCCTACTAATTACTAATGTGAAATTAAAAAAAGTGACATTGTGAAAATTCAATTCAGTAATTATTTCAAAAGGTTAAGTTATTCTAATTATTTTAAAAGGAAAACACCAATAACGAGCAAATCATTTCCTTTTATTCAATAATAGTATGGTTCAAAAAATAATAATAAAGGTGTGTCTCCATGTGCAAAAAATAAAAATGAAAAATATACTAATTTTGTATTTACTTCTTAATTTATATATTGATTTAAGTCTGACACACGCACATATATATATATATATATATATATTTATATATATATATATATATATATATATAACTTATTTTTTAAAATTTATTTTTACATTAAATTATTTTTAATTTTAATTCATATTCATTCATTATATATTTATAAAGTACATTAACAAACTATATGTTTATATATATTCTGATAATATATTTTTTTTATGTAACCAAGCCACGTAATGATAAATTATAAATAAATCTAAAATGTATTTATTACTAAAAATTAAAGAATTAATCATTTTAAAATAGTTTACAACATTGGATAGAATTTAATTAATGTTTTATATATATATCATAAATATATACTAAATAATTTCTTATAAGAAAATTAACTGAGAGTATAAAGTAAAGTGCTTATTGTATTACCTTAAACAAAATAGAAAACATAAACATAGAATATTTTTTATCTCTCTATCCATATATATGTAAATATATATCTAAGAGGATAATAAAATATGAGTATTAAAAAAGTAATATTGATTTAAGACTCAACTAAATTATTTTGAAAACCAACCCAGAGGAGTAGGTTAAACTCAATGACTACTAATATTTGTCCTATTAGTAATGATTGAGCCACAATTTGCCCTCATTCTGCAATTTCATCCTCCACCTTTGAATGAAATACAAAACTTGGAAAAGCAGTTGTTATGTCCCTGCATTATTTCCACAATTCACACAGCAATAATTAGAATTTCTGAAAAAAAAAAGTGATTTTGAATTTTATTAAAAAAAAAAAACTTATTTTAACATACCTCAAGTAGGGTAACGTCATAACTTTTAACAATGAAGGGTTTTCGTAAACAAAGTTTTTCCACTCATATTTGTCGATTTTCCCATCTTGGTTAGGGTCAGCATCCATGAAAGTCTACTCATAAACATAAAATGTCAACACAAATATTTTTTTTTAGATAACTAATGAAAGATAAAGAGGAATTAGTGAAAGTAATATGAAAATTTTAAGCATTTTCAACAAACATAACTCACCTTATTGATAATTGTTTCTATCATTTCATCTGATAACTTAATTTCTGCTTCACATAGAAGGGCATTTATCATTTGCTTGACCTGTCAAAAATCATAACATATTTATAATAGTTAAATTATGAATATAAGAACATTTAGATTGAAATTTCATTTATATATAAAAAAATACATAGAGAAAGTGGTTAGCATCTTACCTCGTGACGCTCTATGAATCCTGTGTTATCTAAATCGTACAGCTTAAATGAAACTGTAGGAAAAATCAAGCAATTATATCAGTTTAATCAATATCAAAATATGGATTTAAGGATAAACCAAAAGATTAAGATGAATTATGTTTTTAACTGAACTTACAATCTATTTTGACTTCTATTGGTGCAGATGGGTGAAAAACATTGAGTGCTCTAACGAAATCACCAAAGTCAATAGCTCCTTTCTTCTTCACGTCAAACAAATCAAAGATCTGCATGTAAAAAAAAATATCTAATTTTAACTGACTTCTAAACAATATAATACTATTATATAATCATGTGCCATGTATAATTAGGATTTGATATCAAGAATTTTGAGTATAAAAAGGCATTTGTTAAGAGAAGTTAGCCATTTAAATGAATCCAATTAAGAAGGATTAGTTATGAGTTCTCAATTATAGCACATAAGATTTTCCAAAAAAAAAAAAGAAAAAAATTATTGTAAAGTACCCGACTCGTAAAGAGATTTTCCTTCTTCTTATTATTAAAAATTGCCAGTTGAAATTCTTCCTGCAAAAGAACAGTTATAATCAGTTGTCACAGTTAGGTGCTTGAAGGCCAATATAAAATAAAAACACAAAATATTACAAACATAAATATGATTAAATAATAAAAAATAAATCAATATTAAAGTGTCATTTAAAAAATATAGAATCAAATATCCTCATAATTCACTTTAATAGGTTAGTTTGAAAATTATAATGTAATGACTAACTAATGTTCAAACAACATATATCATATCAAAAATATCTTAGAATCATGAAAATGTAGAACAAAGAGAGAGGTTGCAAATCATTGAAATAAGAACTGTAACTTGTTGTAAAAAGAATGGAGGTTCTAGTTGTTACCTTGCTTATGAGACCATCATCGATAACGGACCTGCTAATATTCTTAAAAAGCTCATATAGTGCTTCAACATCACTCACACTAACTGGGAAACCAAAAATTAACAAATAAGTTAAAGAGTATTATGTGAAAGATAGGTTAAAAGATTGGACAACAAATTCATCTCAATGCTATTAAACTCTGATAAATAAACATCTCAATGTTATTAAACTCTGATAAATAAACTAGCATATTATTATAAATTTATTTTCCCATAAATAAGGTTGGTTTTGTCCTGATAAAAACATCACAAAAAGCTTTTCCTAAAGGAAAAACTTTTTCAAATAGCTACAAAAGCTATAGAATATGTAAATAACAAGCATCTGAAATAAGAATGTTACAACTGTGCAAGAATAATAATTTTGCATTAAAAAATAAACACTTACAAGTTGTTTCCGATGCAAGAGCAAACGGATCTTCCATGGGAAATTCACTTACTTTGGAGTGGAAACAACCCATTATGAAGGAATTATAAGCAACACAACACGTACTCGAGTAGTAGTGTTCGAGCTTCACTCAGATATATTGCTAAAACATCTTAAGATTTGCCAATTGCAAACCCAAATTCAAACACCACAAGAAGAATTAGTAAATAATGAATCACCATCATCACTGCACATTACATTAATCAACATTTTAGGAGCAAATGAAAATAAATTAAGCGTAACATGATATTTAATCACTCAAAAAGAACAAGACTTTCTGGAAGACCAATTCTTAAAATTATCGTTTGACCAGAAAAGTATGAATGATTAATTAATTAAAAATAAATAATGTTATGTTTATTTTTCTGGAAAAAGGACCCAGATGCAACAAACTCCTAAAAACAAAAACCTAAGAAAGTCACAATTTCACAGATTTGATCAATAGCTGAATAAATCAAGAATTCCATCGCCAGCATTGTATTGTTAAAACACACATAAAAAAAGGCAAATAATACAATTGTCAAAGGAAAAGAAAATAGTAATTCGTTAAATTTTGAGACATTGAAACTACTTTTCCCTCTTCATGCATGCATTCAAACCTTAATCGACGTGAAACCCTAAATAAAAGAATCTCGATAAAACATTTTTATTTGCGATGAAAGAACGTAAATGTGGAAACATAGTGTCTTGCATGAATGACGTGGGGAAAAAGACTCACCAATTTAATAACTTGGCCTCCAAAATTGGCATTTGATGTTTTAACTAAATATTTGGCCATTGAATCAAAATACTAAGACGTTGGAAATAAGGAGAAGGAAAGAGAGGAAAAAAAACAATTGTTTAGAGAGGAAAGTGAAATTTAGGAGTGAGATTTAAGTGTTATATATAGGAAGGTGTTGGTGCCATCTATGGGATTCTCAACCTAAGTAAGGTTGGTAATGGCCAACAAAAACCACTTTGAGACAAGTCATTTAACCAATTACTTACTCTTAAAACAAACTAGACAGCTATGCAATAACTCCACATATTATAAAGTGTAACAAACAAAACTATTTTAGTAATATATATTATTACTTTTTCATTTAATTTCTTGCAATAATTTATAAAAGTAATAGCTGTTTGACAAAATGGTGTTGTCAATTTCCAAATATGTAAGGTAAGCGTGGGATCTTTCTTTTAACTTTTAAGAGTATTTTTATTTAAATATAAAAAGATTGATTTGCTATAAGATATAATTTTGTGTATAATACGAAAGTAACGTTTTTTTTTTCCTTTTCAACACATTCATATTTAAACAAAAATGATTGGAAATTGAAAAATAATTTTTAAAAAAATAGCATCCAAAATTTAAATAACTAAAAAAATTACTAAAACCTTAAATTTTGGTAAGAGATCAAATTTTTGATTTAGTTAACAGATTAAAAAAAAAATCAAAACCGAAGTCATGCGTTGAGTTAGACAAAGACTGTTTCTTTATTTATTTTTTTTCAAAATTCTAATTTGATGGCTCACCCACCCACCGGTGAGGTGAAGCCTAGGCGTTTTTTTTTATATATTAATCTCTTTTGAAGTATTATAATAATAACAGTAGTAATTAATTTAATATGTTTTCGTACACAACATGGATTAAAAAGGATTTTTCATTGTAACTGTTGTGAAATAACAAAACTTAAATGACTCCATAATTTTTTTTTTTACTTTTTAAATGAAAGTTAAATAACCATTCAAAATATGATGTTTCTTACATGATACTATAATTCAAATATATAGATATAGGTTTGTTTAATATTTTTACACTTTTTATTCCTAAGGAATATGAAAGAGAACAACGGTTATAACTGGAGCTGTTTTGTGGGCCGTTCGATAACACTGTTTGCAAGAAAGTTAACGGCCGATATGAGTCCATTCATGGCTTGTTCGTATTGACTTTCAAATAAAATAAAATAAAAACGTCAATGTTTTTGTGATAAGAAGGTTTAGAGGGAAAGTAAAAATTAGATAAAATAAACATATTACTTATTAATTCAATTTATTGCGTATTAATGTATTTTAAAATGTTTTATTATTATTGGTGTAAAATATTAATAAGTTCGAAGTAACTTGTTGATTTATAAAATAATGTTAATAGACGATTATTTATAATAAAAAGATAAATGAGTGTATAATTAAAGTAAGTTTAGATATATTTTTATTTTTTTCTAAATTAATTACTTTTGGTTGTGATCTATATAATTTTTTTATTTGTCTTTTATTTTTATAAAATTACTCTTTCCAGGCTTCGTAAAATACGTAAATTTTTATTTTAGTTTTCGTAAGAAAAAAAATTCTTCCAAATTTTTTTTAACATTACTTTTAGTTTTAATATTTATTTTAGGAATATAAAAGGACTTTCTAATGAGATGTGCTTTATATATATATATATATATATATATATATATATATATATATATATATATATATATATATATATATATTTATTTATTTATATAT
>Ga0099825_1006939_pt1 | contig 13957 bp, 8 predicted proteins | sample SiratroredBW_FD_76838 | JGI IMG/M metagenome (GOLD analysis project Ga0099825, IMG submission 76838) | Root nodule microbial communities of legume samples collected from California, USA - Siratro red BW | ecosystem: Host-associated > Plants > Roots > Nodule | place: USA: California | collected... | reverse complement strand
GAAAGGTGAGAGAATTAATCATCCTAAACTCTTGCAGCCTAAGGATTTCAATTAATCAATTAATTACTTAATTAAAATTAAAATCGGACCTTTATTTCACAATTTCATTCCTTTAACTAAATTATATTATTTTCTCACCATTTCATATATCATAAATTAAATCGTGCTAATATAACAATTTACCCATCTCAAAAAATAAAATAAAAAATATACCATTTTAAGAATTTACAAAAAAAATTACACTAGTTTTGAAAATTTACCAAAAATTGAACAAGATCCATTCCCATGGTTACTATCTTATAGTACCAAAGACATACAAAATCAAGAATCTAATTTCTTTATAACTTTAAGGAATTTAATTAAAAATTTTCAAAATATAAAAAAAAAACTCATTTAAACCTCTCACAATAATGCGAGACTTAATTATTTGCTTAACCACCACTCTTTTTATATTTATTTTAGTTAAATTAGTTTAAAGACCAAATTAACAAATAAGTATTTCTTTGATAAACTTTGCGAATATTTATAGAACAATTGAAAAAAGGAGCCATTTCTGAATACTGAACACGTTATTTGCTTGCATAGCAACGGGTAACAAGTTTCTAATCGTTCCAAACGGAACTTCATTTGCACACCACGTGTTTGTTTATTTGTTTCAGTGACTTCATATAGAATATACGCTGAGACGGAATGTATACGTGGCTCTTGTTTGTGGGGTTTGGCATTCAATAGAATTTTGGGGTGTTTGTGCAACACATGAAGAAGCTTCCTCTGGGTTTCTACAAAAAAATTAGGGTTTTGGGCAGTGGCTAGGATCGTCAGAGATAGCGTGGTTACGAGGGGTTCTTCCTGCACTTCGGTACTTTCTTCCAGCACCTCTATAAATTCTTAAATTTCCAAAACTAACCTCAAGTAAAATATGAAATATCTCAATTACCCTCGTGTAACCTTACCTTTCCATATCTTTATTTCATCTCACATCTCCGACGGCATACATAGCAAAAGCGCCGCAGAGAGTCAAGAGCGAGCCATGGTCGGGTGAAGAGCAGCCGTCGTTGTTCACCGTCGTCGTCCACCGTTCCCGTCACTGCTGGTAAAGGTGTGTGTATTGATTGTATTTTTGAGCATTTGTGTATGTGTAGTGTAAATCTTTTGTCTTTCATTCTTAGTCTTTGATATAGCAGCTTTCTCACTATCTGCTATAGCATGGTAGCATTTCTTGAGGTTGCTGTCTGTGACTGGTAATAATAGTCTTGGATAAAAGTAAAAAATATATTAATTGATTTTTAGTTTAATAACTGTTTGTATGTAAGTTTAAAGGTAATTAGATGAATTGAAAGTTATGTTTTATATGATTTTGGTACCTTATATTATTAGAAGTATTTAGGTTGCGAGTGTGTGTGTCTGATTGAAGTAGTTCCTTCACTTTTTCCTCCTATGCTTGCAATTTGAATTTATTTGGCTTCCATTTAATCGAGTTCTTCCTCCAATCCTTGCTTTCCTTTAAAAAGAATTTACAATCATGAAATTCATGGCAATCTTTTCCTTCAACTGTACTTCCTCTGTACAATTTAGAATATTGTCACGATGACAGTGTCTTCAACTGTGCTTGCAGTTTCTTTGGAGTTTGGACATCAATGATAATGATACTAATTGCAAAATCAATTGATAATGGATTTTAAACAGGAAAAAATCATTTAGTGTTAATCTACCATGGCTAGATGGGATGCAATCTTATCTCTTCCAGTACAAAATCCTCCCACATTGGAAATTTCTTCTCTTGACCTAGTGTGGTCAAAAGTGGAAGGTTGGCATGATAAATTAGATAGAGTTGCTCTAATTCCATTTGCTAGAGTTGATGATTTTGTGAGGGGTGAATCGAATAATAAAGAATGTCCTACAAGATTTCATGTTGAAGCAAGGCGTCGACGGTCTCCATCAACACCTTTCAAGCAAAAGGTTGATGGCATACTAGAGTACATTTTGTAAGTTGTAATTGTCTTCACTGGGAATCAGTTATTCGTTGTTATTGTTTTTTTGCATTCTATTGCAGTGTAGAGTTTAATACCATCTCAATGTAGGTATTGGTGTTCCTTTGGTCCTGACGACCATAGAAAAGGTGGCATTGTCCGACCAAGTCGTACTACGTATGTTCCAAAGAAGAAAAATGCAGGTAGACCAAATACCAAGAGAGGTTGTACTTGTCACTTTATTGTGAAGCGCCTTATAGCTGAACCTTCAGTTGCCCTAATCATATATAATGATGATAAGCATGTGGACAAAAAAGGTTTTCCTTGCCATGGTCCGCAGGACAAAAAGGCTGCTGGAACACGTGCTATGTTTGCTCCATATATCTCAGAAGAGCTCCGTCTTCGTGTTTTATCTCTTCTATATGTTGGAGTCTCTGTGGAAACCATTATGCAGAGACACAATGAATCTGTTGAGAGACAAGGTGGTCCATCTAACCGTGATGACCTTTTGACCCACCGTTACGTTCGTCGACAAGAGAGGGCAATCCGTCGTTCTACATATGAGCTAGATGATGATGATGCTGTTAGTATAAGCATGTGGGTCGAAAGTCACCAAAATCAGGTTTTTTTCTACAAAGATTTCTCTGATTCAGATCCATTTACTCTGGGCATTCAAACAGAGTGGCAATTACAACAACTGATTAGATTTGGAAACCGAGGTCTTCTTGCCTCAGATTCAAGATTTGGTACAAATAAATTACAGGTTCGTTGCTTTCATTTTCTCTTGATTTGAAGAAACCAAAAACATATTTGCTTTGATTTAGTTCTAAAAGCAAGCACGCTGGTAATTTTTTTTCCAGTATCCCATTCATAGTCTTCTGGTGTTCAACTCAGACAAGAAAGCTATTCCAGTAGCATGGATAATAGCACCAAGGTTTTCAAGTTTGGATGCACATCGATGGATGAGGGCTCTTTACAATAGAGTTTACACCAAAGATCCTACTTGGAAGTTGGCTGGCTTCATAGTAGATGATCCATTGTATGATATTCTAGCAATCAGGTTGGTTCAAAATTTATCTGCTTTTTGCTTCTGTTAAAGGTAGTATTCTTTTAATGTTGAATAAGTATAGAAATGCATTGCAAACTTTTATTTTTTGAGTGGCGTATTCCTGTTTCTGCTTTCTTTGTTCAAACCAAAATTAATCTTTTCATATTTTTAAATACTTTTGGTCCTGTGGCTTATTATTGTAAAAACTCAAATTGTGTGCTTGTTTGGGAAATAATTGCTCCTAGAAAGTGTCTTTGATGCTGTTAAGGACCTTGTAGGGTTGTGCTTTACTGCACCAGTTCAAGGAATTTATTTTATCACAACCTCTTTGCTAACAAGTACGTATATTCTATCTTTTTTCAGGGATGTGTTTCAGTGTACAGTAATGATAAGTTTCTGGCGGATTCGTCATTTATGGCATAAAAACTTAGTAAAGTGCTTGAAATCTGATATGCAAATAAAGATATCCAGACGGCTTGGGTCGATAGTGGATAAGATTTGCCGCCTTCAGGGAAACATGTCACTCTTTGAAGAATTCATGGAAGAGTTTGTTGAAGAATCCAAATTTATGGACTATTTCAAGGCCACCTGGCATCCTAGAATAGGTTAGTAATAACTAGATAGTGGAATGCGATTTATTGTCTAATGAAATTGAGAAATAAAAGTATGCCAACAATCTATTATAACTGTTCTTGTTCTTATTAGATTTATGCCCTGTAAAGGAATACGAGATCAGCGTTTACTTTGATACTAGTCTGTGCTCTAATTAAATGCTGAAATTTTGATGTCAAAATTATGTATACACGAAAAATGTCATTGTAATTGTGGGTAAAAGATTAGTTTTGTTTTTCAACTTAATTTGAGACGATCATTTCTAAGGTTATGAAAAAGCTATTAATAGTTAATGATGTTTATAGCAACAATATATTATTCTTTAAAAATAATTGAGAGAGTAGTCACTCACTGACCTATTTATAATATAGCATATAATAGAATCCGTTAGCTATCCCAGTTATTAAACTTCATTTCTCAGATACGCATAGAGAGGCAAATTATATTTCTCAAGAAGATGGTAATGATTTTTCAAAATAATATCGATACATTAATATTATGGTAAAGATTTTGTTACCATGACGACAAAGAGTTGGTCAACTTGATTGATGCCAATATATTATCGTGATCATGTTCGGATATCTACATAATTTTAGTAGTAGAATATGTTCAAAAAATTATATGTGCAATGATGTAATGTTCAAGGCTTCTTATCCGAATACGTGCATGGTCTTTTACTTACTGGTTTACTCTTGTTGGGTGGGTAAAACCACTGCATATTTTATACTTATTAACTGGTTGTGACTGTTGCTGTTTGTTTTGTTCAACTTATTATATTGGCAGCATGCTATTTCCTAAATATTTGTCTGTCAATGTAATGTCAATCAGGTTAAGGATAAAATCATAATGTTTTTAGGGTATATTTTTATAATATGAATTTGTTATTGTAACATTATGTACATTGAAATTACTTTGTCCCTTTGATATAGGAGCATGGATCAATGCACTTCAAACTCTTCCTCTTGCTAGCCAAGAGTCTTGTGCAGCTATGGAATTTTATCACAACCAATTGAAGATTAGGCTGTTGAATGAGAAAGAAATTGGTGTTTATCAGCGGGCCGATTGGTTGGTCGACAAGTTGGGTACAAAAGTCCATTCTTATTTCTGGCTAGATGAGTACTCGGGAAAAGATGATTTTGCACGATACTGGAAAAATGAATGGATGAGTGGTTTGACATCATGGCGCAAAGCACTGAAGATTCCAGACACTGATGTCTCAATAGAAGATGGATGTGCTAAGGTTAGTGATCAAGATGATCGAGATAAAGCTTTTGTTGTATGGAATACTGGTTCAATGTTGAGCATTTGTGATTGTAGTTGGGCACAAGATGGCAACCTTTGTGAGCATGTCTTGAAAGTTCTCAGTATCTGCCGAAAGAGAGGGTCCGTTTTACCATCTGTCACCTTATTTCAGTATCACCAGGCACTGAATAATATGCTGCATTGCCCCCCTTTTGATTCTTTAATTCGTGATCACGCTGTGTCATTGGCAGTTTCAGTTCAGAAGCAGTTAAATACTCTACTGGATGAAGAAAGTGTCCAGACTGTCACGAACCCTATGGAGAAACGGATCGATATTGATATTCCACTGGAAAGTTTCAGTGCTGTCTCTGGTAGCCGGGCTCAGGACTTAGTTATTAGGAAGCATGTCATCAGTAATGTTTTATCTTTGGATGGTGGTGAGGATAGACATGATTCAGATGAAGCCCCTGGATGTGCAAGTGCAATGCATGATGTGGCAGATCAGGGTGAGGATGGAGTTATCACTAGAAGTGGCGAACGTTTTGAGAGTGCTGGAGTGGACAGTTTGCCTGCTGACATGGATGTTGATCCACCATCAATTTGTGTTTACCCTCCTGGCTTGCACCCTGTTGATGGTACCATTCCAAATGACACTTTGCAAGAGAACAAAGAGCAGGGCTTGGCTACAACAGGAAATGAGATTTCAGCTTCCCAAAGTGGTGCTTTTTCTAATTATAAGATTGAAGATAATATTTTAGATGAAGGTGGTAAAGATTGTGCTATGGATGTGGATCCCCCAACCTTGGCTACATCCTCATCAACAGCACAGGATGTGAAGCATTGTGAAACACATGAAAAAGGTGTCAATGGGGGTTCCTAGAGCAATTTCTTGCACTAAGGATTCTGATAGTTGATATGGGTGAAAATTCAGGTACCATCAAGGAGGATGTGAATTTGGGTTCAAATACCTGAAATTAAATCATGAATCAGAACACATATTAGAGCTATAGATGCCAATAACGATAAATTTTGATACACACTCTGTAAAGATTTTTCGTTGTTAAGCAATTAGAAAATCATAATGACAAAAGTCAATTTTTATTATTTAATTATGTGACAACCCATAATTGAATGACAATGTATGGGACTTAGTCTCGTAGTGTATTTCAATTGTGAGGTGCATAAAGCTGTCAATGGAAATTGCTGAATTGATGATACCTTCGCATCTATTAAATCAAAAGGGCATGTCATTATTGCCTTACAAGATTTTTTATTGGTACAATTAAAGTGTTATCATAAATTTGAACTTACTTCAACAACACCTTAAGCCAAATATTCTAAATGATTGTCTACAAGTGCTGGAAAAGGAGCTGATGGTTCTTCTTTCTCATCCATAATGGATCTTGATAAAGATTTTTACATTGTGTTACGGACTTAATGACTCATCTGCGCGAGGGAAATCTTCTTCCTCTTTTGATCCAATCCGTAGATATAATTAGATTTTTTCCATGGAGAAAATAAAAAGATTAAATATTTTTTTATAGACTAAAATTTACTCATGTATATAAACTAAAGTTCTAATAAAAAAGGTTGAATAAAAAAACTCAAGCAAATCATTTTGGTCAAAGCAGGGAAGGCTGACATTGGAGGAATTGTTGGAGATCAACAAGGCAGAGTCCTTTTTTCTAGAGCTTATGCCACTTTTCCATCTTTACTAATAGCTTTGTATGTGTATTTTTCAATTAGTTCATTTCTAAAATTTCTATATTTTAAAATAATTGAGAAAAATAATGAAAACATGTTTCTCATCTCAATTCTTTTTTATACTTTACTATTTTAATTTCTTTACTTTTTTTCTGTTATTGTTTTCAATTTTTGTCATTTAAAAACATGTTAATTATGTAACAATCAAGGACACTACTAATTTAACATAATTGTCACGTGTATTTGATTTAGTAAAATATAATTGTAGTTTCTTATATTTTTTTTTTCATAAAATGCACTTTTAGTTCTCCAACATTTTCTCCACTAACATTTTTTTTATTGTTAAGTAACAACGTTAACTACAAATTTTAAGAGCGACATTGATGACTTGATGATTTAACATTGTTACTTCATGACATAGACAAAAAAATGATTAAAGAACCAAGACAGATTACAGTTTCGTTAAGGAAATAAAAAAATAAAAATTCATGAAACATTTGAAAGAAAAAAAATGATATTAAACCTTCTTCTAAATTAAAACTCTGACCCATTTACTCCCTCGAGGTAAATAGTTGAAAGTATGATTCTATTTGGATAAACTTTTTAAATACCTAATGTAGTACTATTTATGGTTTTTTTCTTACTTAGCTCTGTACCTTTTTTTTATCAATCTTAGTTTTTTCAACTATAAAATCATTAAATCATGATGTGACAATCAAATTTATAGTCATACTAACATTTATAGTGTATACAAACAAATTAATAAATAAACAAATTTGAAGGTATAGTACAAACAAATAAATTAGATGGTTTAGTCTAAAGGAATAGACTAAATGAATTAGGATAAGAAAATAAGGTAGACAGTTTAGTATAAATAAATAGATTAGACTATCTAATATAAAGAAACAAATTAAATAATCTAAAATAAATAAATAAACTAGAAGGTTTAGTGTAAACGAAAAAGAATTAGACAGGTTAATGTAAACAAATAAGCTAAACGGTCTAGTGTTAAAAAACATACTGTATGATATATATGGTATAAACAAACTTATTAGACGGTCTAGAATAAACAAATAGACTAACAAACAAACTAGATCTAGTTTGTTTGTTTACTAGTCTATTTGTTTACACTATACCGTCTAGTTTGTTTATTTACACTGGACCATTTGTTTACTTACACTAAACCATCTAGTCAGTTTTTTTAACATTAGACCGTCACTAGTTTATTTATTTACACTAAACCATATAGTTCATTTTCTAAACTAGACTTTCTAGTCTGTTTGTCTATCATATATTGTCTAGCATGTTTGTCTACATTAAACTATATAATTTGTTTTTCTTTCTTTACGATTGATTGTCCTTTTTGTTTGTTTACACTAGTCCTTCTAATTTATTTGTTTACACTGGACCACCTGATCTATTTGTTTACACTGGATCATCTAGTTTATGTGTTTACATTAGGCTTTCTAGTCTGGTTGTTTATACTAGATGATCTATTTTGTTCTTCTTACACTATACTGTATAGTTTGTTTCTTTACATTAGGTATAGTCTGTTTGTTTACCTTAATGATTTATTATGTTTCTTTATATTAGGTTGTCTAATCTATTTCTTTACACTAAATGGTTTAGTCTATTTGTTTACAATAGATCATCAAGTATGCTTCTTTAACACTAGACTGTCAAGTTTAATTATTTACACTATACTGTCTAATTTATTGCTTATAATAAATAGTTTAGTATATTTCTTTACTCTAGATCATTTAGTCTATTTATTTATCCTAAAGTGTATAATTTATTTGTTTATACTAAATTGTCAAATATATCTTTTTATATTAAACCGTTTAGTGCGTTTGTGTATACTAATTTTTTATTTTTCAATAAAATAGCTATAACAACGAGGCTTACTCTTATCTTCTGATACACCAACTAATTTCAACTTTTTAAAAATAATACATTGAACTTTAATTAAATTCTTAAAAAGATTAAAAAACAACACACTACATAATCCATATGTGTAAGGCGTACAAAACTTTAGTTTAATTTAAAAAGAATACAATTATATCATTGACACGACTTAAGTTTAAATCACATTATATTAAAATCGTACAATCTTGAATTTAAATATAAAAAAATAATAACGATGTTTCGTGAATTTAAGTATTATAAGATTTTCACTGTTTTAATCATATTTAATATTGTTATTTTAAAAATACTTTTATCTTCTAAATTTAAGTATCATTTTTATAAAATGTAATCGAGGGTAATTTGAAAAATTATTTAATAAACTTGAAAGTAGTTATTTTATTTATATTTAACTAGAGCTATATTATTTATATCATAACTTGTGTATTAATTTTTTAGGATTTAAGAATTCTTAGTTGTAAATTTGCGTGTTTGTTATTCATTATGGGGAATTTATGTACTTAATATTAAGATATATATATATATATATATATATATATATATATATATATATATATTTTTATATATATATATATATATTAATTAATTAAAAACTTAAAATTATGTAATAAAAGTTGATTGTAAAAATTTCATAGATGCAATTATATATTTACTTAACATGTATATCATATTTTTAATATTATTTTACACAATATTTAGTCTGTATTATATTATTAATATCATTAAATATAAACCTTGATCTATTAGCTTCAGTTGTAACTCTTAAAAACATAGTTATATTTAATGCGCATTGCATTTACAATGATTAACCCTTTGTTGGTAACGAGAAAGAAAAATTGAGAGTGGAAAGGAGAATTAGATGAAAGAGAAAAATAACAGTGCGATTTAGTTAAAAATGTCAAAAATAAAATAAAAATGAAGATCTGTTTTAAAATTGAAAAATTTAAAAATTTAAAAAAGAGTGTCTTACTCTTGGACATTATTCTTTTACTTTTTACAACATATGTTAAAATGCTTATTATGTATTTTTATTTTTAAATGTATTTATTCTATTCTTTCTACCAAAATAGAATATAAGTCTATTTTTCAATATAATTTCTTTATAATTGACCACATAATCACTTCTTTCTTTCTTACATCCTCATCTTATGTAATACATTTTAAAGGAAAAACTTCCTTTCTTCACTTTGCGTGATTCTTTCTCATTCAAACACGTTATATAAATCACTATTCATTATAAAAGTATTTTCCTTTCCAAAATGCCATTGTTGAACTAATACAAAAACTAACTATTTTGTTCCCACTTCTTGGTGGGTCCCACTCTGCTCATGAAGAAATGGTGTTGAATTAGTGGTGGTTTTGTGGTTACCATGTTCCCACCCAAGTCCAGCCTCACACCCACAATTCTCTTTCTTCTTCTTCCATTCTCCTCACAACATGGCTTAGCAGATGAAGTACAAGTAAGTTTGATTGTGTTCTAAATTAACCTTCTAATTTCAAAGTTTTCTTCTTTTTTAGAAAATAAATAAAAAAAATCAAACGGGTGTGCTATTATGATTGAACAATATAGAAGAAACCCGATTCCCGTTTCTGTAATTTTTCATTTCAAGCTGAGGAATGTGTACTGGAGTCTATCCGTGCATATCTTTAAATGGGTATGTTCAAGTTTTCTTCTTCCAAGAAAAAAGATAATAAAAAAATAAAATGGGTGATGTTATACAACAATATGGAAGAAAGAAACCCAATTCGCCCTTTTCTGTGATTTTTCATTGTCAAGCTGAGGAATGCGTACTGTTTATGTGTGGATATATTTAAAGGGCATATGTGGAAGCTTGCATGATCTTTGGGTATAGTTTTCAGTTTCTGCATTTCCATTATCTGTTGAATTGAAGACTGCATCCACTGCTCGATTAAACAAAGTATCATTCAAATTCTTGACCTTTTCTGGGATAATCTTTGGGATGTGTCCAAATTTACCTCTGGTTCTGTTGCAAAACATAGTTTCAGAATTCAATACACAGCAAGTATAATTAGTATATTTTTCTGGAAAATCTAAAATTGTTTGATTTGTAATGGTTTTTGTACTCTCAATCAATTATAAATCACCGTAGATAGCAAAAATTAACAATTTTATTATACATGTCATGTATGATTAGGTGGTTGAGAAAAAAATTTACACACAATGCATTCTAGTTCCATTCAAGTGAAATTGTTTAGCTAATTGGGGTTAGCTGCTATTGTTTTTTCTATGGGCTAGAAAAGAAGGCTAAGCTGTTTTTCTGTTGACAGGTTATCAGAATATTTGGTTCTGTGGTAGCAAACTGTGTGCTTTGGTGACTCTAGTTTTGTTCGCCATGAACTTGGAGTTTCTTGGTAAAATCCCTTGGTTTAATGCTCAATTGAACCCATATTCGGTGACTAATTCAGTTCCAACCAAAGCTTTAACTGCACAACCTAAAGAAGAATCTGGAAATGAACCCAAACTGCCCTTCCTTTCATTGTTTCCTTGGGGAAAGAGTGCTGGAGACAAATTCCAAAGGCCATCTACTATCAACAAAGGGTTAAGGAGGCAAGCACAACGTCGGGGGAATGGTGTCGGAGACGACGGTGAGGCTATACCTTCGCATTTCCGGCCGTATGTGTGTAAGGTTCCATGGCATACAGGGGTTAGAGCATTTCTTTCTCAGCTGTTTCCCAGATATGGACATTACTGTGGACCAAACTGGTCAAGTGGGAAGGATGGAGGATCTCTTGTTTGGGACAGGAGACCGATTGATTGGTTGGATTTCTGCTGTTACTGCCATGATATAGGCTATGATACTCATGATCAAGCTAAGCTGCTGAAGGCTGACTTAGCCTTTCTAGAGTGTTTGGAAAAGCAGCATGGAAGAACAAAAGGAGATCCTCATGTTGCTTATCTTTACAAGACAATGTGTATTAATGGTACTCCTTGCACCAAATATTGTTAGGATAATAGTCATGTTGTCTGCTTCTTTTGGTGTTGTTATCTAATCAAAATTTGAGTCTCCATAATCTGCAAAATAAAAGTTTAGCATTTAAGGTGGTGTTGGTTACTGAAACAAAGCTTTGATTTTGATTGGACGATTGCACCAAAAGCACTTGAAGAACTACACCTAAATTTTATCCATACTTACATTCCTTTATGGGTTAATAGTGTTATGCTTTGTTGCTATAAGGAGATGAGTTGCTTTAGAACATGTGTCCTGACTTTTTTTCCTCTATGAATGACAGGTCTGAGGAATTTTCTGATACCATACAGAAGGAATATAGTGAATCTGCAATATGGGCAACCTTTGATTCAGTTTGGATGGCTAAGCAATTTGAGATGGAAAAGTTGGAACTTTCAGAAAGCTCATGGATTGAACTCAGTTGGGGGAAGTACCGTGTCATAAATTATGAATCTCGTCAATTTTTTGAAGTGTGCAGTGCAGCCCTGAACTTTCACCAAGTTCCTTTAGTTTTAAACTTGTGTTTGCTAGAGCATGTTTCTAATAGTCATGGCTTCCACATTTTGTATAGACTATAGTGTACATAGCTTGTGTTGTAAATTGCAACCTGTAGTGTGTTATTGTTGAAAATCATTAGGTTGTGAACTGTGAATTGTTACTTTGTTTGCTTATATTTGAAGACTAAGCTAAGCTTATGCTATGTGTAGCTATTGGCATGTGTTGTATATACTATAATTATTAGGATTTTTTTTTAATTAGAATGAAGTAACAATATTTGGTTTCTCTCAAGATAGGATATTTTCTATTCCACAGAATGTAATTGTATTTACATAAAGCATGTGCTAATATGTGTATTTTCAGATACCTTTTTGACATAGTATCAAAGCAGATTTGATCCTGCATCACACACACCTGTATCAAAAAACCTTCTATGAGATGAAACTTGTCAATTTGAATTCAATCAAAGGTCTTTTTGACTTAACTACATGATCCACCAAAAATGTTGTCCTTTCAAGGATTATTGGTAACATGTTTGAATTCTTCACAACCTTCAAGAATAATACTTGAATCTTTGATACAGGTCCATCTGATCATATACTTAAGGACTCCCATTACAAAAAATTTCTCATTTTCTTCACTCCATTATCACTGTTGCTAATGGAAGTACCTCTCCTCCCATTGCCATGGCTTGTTGTTTTGTATGAAAATCTCACAAAAAATAATATTCTTATTGTCTCATAATTTGTTATTTGTCAACCAAATTACCTGTATTCTTGCTTGCACTATATAACTTTGGTCATCATGTTCTGTTCCTAGAAGATTCTTAGCTATGTTGTTAGGCAGGGGATGCTCTACTATATTGGAGTTGCTAAAAATATATGATGAAAATTTGATCATCCTAATCAAGCCTGCACCGAAATACAAAACAACAATTGATTACGAATTGGATTATTAGAACATCTTTCATTTCGGTATTTAAAAGTATCGCAATCACAATTTTTAGTTTTCTATGTTTTTGTTATATTTTTCGGTGTACCGAATCAAAAGTAATATAAATTTGTAAAGTACGAATGTTGATTCCACAAAGAATAATTTTGTTTATAAATCTCAGTTTTCAATACTCAATAAGCAATTATGGTTTTCAGAATGATTTGATAAAGATTTGATTTAAATAACAAAAGAACATAAAAGAGCAATTAAAAAATAAATAATGATTATCAAAAAGGATTTAAAAGATCTAGGAGGACTATGGGATTGAAGTTCATCTATCTCCCTTATTCATATTTTAGATTGGATTTGATAAGAACATATAATATTCGTACCTAGCTATTGATGCACATATAAAAATCATCATTCACACCGATTCCTCTGATATGAAATTCATAAGGAAATTTCCTAAACACGGATCCCTCGTAAATTACCCAGCATTAAGAACATATATTATATATAAAAATCACCAAAATACAAATAAGTTCAAAAGATTATATTCAATCTCAAAGATGAAGAATTAGCTACTCATGGTAACCATTACAATCCGATGAAAGGAAGATTGCCAGAGAAGAAGAAGATTCTCGTTCCTAACGGCTACCTCTGTCCTCTAGGTCTTAATACCTCAGAAAACCTTAAATCACCCTTTTAAACTTATTTTTGGGCCTAAGGTAAGTAACTTATTTTAAATTTTTTTTAAACTTTTTATTTCTTCTCTTCGTCCATGAATCTTCTAATCTCTTATTTTCTTCATTCTTTTATATTTGAAATTTCACAATAATTGAGATCAAATAATTTTCTTTTAACTCAAGACTCAAAATCTAAATTTAGATCTAAAAACTCTCAAATTAAGGGTAGTTACTATTTTAAAACACATTTAAAGCCACAAGTACTCAAACTTTTTCATCAATTTTGAATCAAAATTATGATATTTGTGAATTGACTAAAGAATCATTGTGTTCTCGATGAGATATGTTTCGTGGAGTTAAGAGAATGCTCTT
>Ga0099825_1006938_pt1 | contig 13958 bp, 8 predicted proteins | sample SiratroredBW_FD_76838 | JGI IMG/M metagenome (GOLD analysis project Ga0099825, IMG submission 76838) | Root nodule microbial communities of legume samples collected from California, USA - Siratro red BW | ecosystem: Host-associated > Plants > Roots > Nodule | place: USA: California | collected... | reverse complement strand
AAAGATATTTTATATATATATATATATATATATATATATATATATATATATATATATATATATATATATATATATAATTTAGAATGCTTAGTTAATTTTTCAACACCTAAGTAATAAATAATACTAAATGTTTATGAATTTTAAATAAAAAAAATTAAAAATATATTTAAGTCATTAAAGCATTATTTAACTTTTCAAATTGTATTAAAATTATAGTTTAACAAAATAGTTTTTAAAACTTGTGAGTTAAATTCATTGGTATTTATGAAATAAATATTAAATTAAAAAGGTCCATATATTCACCATCTCGAAGTATTAAATAAATTCACTTTTTTAATTTAAGTAAGAAAAAATATTTTCAGGAAAATATTACAAAAAGAATCATATTTTAAATACATCCAATGGTATAAAACTAAGGATCTATATTACTTTTCAAATCACTAGATATAATTAATGTTATAAAGAATAATAATAGGAAAGCGTAATCAGGTGGGACCCATTGCTGCGCGTACGTTATTCTCCAAAGTTCAAAGCCTAAGCAACCAACCTTATCATGCCTTCTATTCCAGCCTACGCACGCTTAAAATATTTTCTTTTTCTTTATTTTATATTTCAACACAATCTCTTGGAAGAGAGAAAATCATATTCGCATCAATTATCATAGTTCTTTTTCCACCTTCAAAATATTCATAAGAAGAAAATTAAGATTAATTTTTAGAATATTAAGATACCTTTTAAGAGAATAACATTTTCTTGTAGAAAAATAAAATATATATATATATATATATATATATATATATATATATATATATATATATATATATATATATATATAAATATTAACATTATCAGCTACCAACCATTAACAAATTTTGGTGTGTAATGAATCCTATGTACTTGCAGATCTATTTATGTAACAATCACATATGAATGCCACTTCTTATCTTTGGTGTGAACAAGGTTGTCGTAATGGACGGTTAGCTAGCTAGAAGAGACTAATTTCTTTGAAGTAAACTTTACTTTTTCCTCTCGAATAATGTCCTTGTCTTTTACACTGTTTTTTTTATCAAACCTCATCACCGTACTTGGTACTCAGAACTAAGAATTTATACCACAAAAATAATGAACATAAATGGCTTTTACAGTTGAAGAACAACTAAGGAAGAGGGTGAGTTCAGTTACTGAGTTTTAACTCTTTTCCGCTTCCCCCATTGATGACAACTGCACATGCTTCCTCCCTCTCTGGGCTCTCATTTTTATTTAATTTAATTTGATGTCTTCTTTGTTTCCCTTGCGTAACTGTTTCTTATATTTGGCCTCATTGGACTTTTGATGTAAGGTGATAATGGGTATATAAAGCCTTGTTCATTTCCTTATTTGGGTCTTCTATTGTGAAAAAGTTTGGTCTTGAGGCTTTGGTGAGAGTGGATATGGAAGAAGAACGGTACGAGACTCTGAAGGAGCTTGGCTCGGGGAACTTTGGAGTGGCAAGGTTGGCCAAAGACAAGAAGACAGGGGAACTTGTTGCTATCAAGTACATAGAAAGGGGAAAAAAGGTTCAGTATGCATGGAATTTTATCAAACATTTGATGATTCAGTTTTTCCTTGAGAAATCTGAATTTGACTTATCCAGATTTCTCTTCTGCTTTGCTTTCTGAATTTGATTTGTGTGTCATTTGTGAAAACTCTGTTCACATCAATTTCCAGACACAATCTAGTGCCTTGATCCTTTGCTGATCTCATTGTGTTGGAAAGATATCTATCAATTTTGTTCATGACCACCTAAAGCTGATATGTGATGGATTTCATTTTTGTGATGATAAAAATCAAACTCTGTTCTTAATTATCAAGCTTAATTAGCTTAGATCACCAGATGCAGCTCTATTGTTTTGGGAATTTATTAAACATAATTAGCTTACGTCACCTGATCCTCCTTATCCTTAGACCAACCTCACATTTTTGTTTTCTAATTATTTTTTCCCAAATTCGTTCTCATCATTCCTCTGATTAAGTTATGTTTGCGGTTTCAGATTGATGCGAATGTCCAAAGGGAGATTGTAAACCATCGATCTCTAAGGCATCCGAATATAATTAGGTTCAAAGAGGTAAGAGTTTGTTTCCGTACTCAAGCTGTTCCTTGAGTAGGATTTTTTTGTTCAAGTTATGTGATAGTTCTTTGCATTTTTTTCTCCTACAGCTTTCATACAAACACTGCTTCTGCTTCAGACTTGATTTTAGAATATAAACAAAACAAAACTGTGCAGTTCATTGATGTTATTGGCTCATAAAGAAATGCAGGTGTAACTCATAATATGGTGTGTAGCTGTATCCTGGTATCTTGCTAGTGACATTTTTTTGTTAGGGAAAAAAATGATAGGTAGACTAAATATGAGTCTAAATCTACTTTTATTAGAAATGAGAATGCTAATAATATATCAAAAATAATATCTATAAATTTAATATTTTAAAGTTTTGAATTAAAAGTGACGTGAATTTCTTTTTATGAATTTGACTCAATTCTTATTGAGGTGAGATCTTTATATTATTCAGATACGATGTGTTCTATTGAGAACTCTCTGAAGATATATACTCATTCTGGAAGTCAAATTTTGTTCTGCAGGTATTTCTGACGCATACACATTTAGCTATTGTCCTGGAGTATGCTGCCGGAGGTGAACTCTTCGAGAGGATATGCAATGCTGGTCGATTGAGTGAAGATGAGGTTGATCACTTGGTTGTGTGTGTGTAATATCCTCTATAAGTATAAATTATCAAGTGATGGTTTTGATGAATTCCCTTTATCGCAGGCAAGATTTTTCTTCCAGCAACTGATATCTGGAGTTAGCTATTGTCATTCCATGGTATATAGGTATTCAGAAAATTTTGTTGTCGTTCATTTAAAGCCCTGCGTAATATAATCTTATGTATCTTACTGCAGCAAATATGTCATAGAGATCTGAAATTGGAAAACACTCTACTTGACGGAAATCCAGCTCCTAGACTTAAAATTTGTGACTTTGGTTTCTCTAAGGTTAGTGCTAAAGTCTCACAAAAGTGAACCTTTATGGAGTATATGAAATGTCTACTTCAAAAGACATTTTTTAGATATTTGACCATTCTAACTCAATTTCAACATAATTTTAAAATAGACTAATAAAATAATTTGTTAAAAACTATAGAAATAAGAAATAAATCTTATATATAATCAAGAATATTTAGATTATATACTTTTTCTTTTCACTTTTTGGATTTTAAATAGATGAATTAGATTATTTTTCGTTATGTTTATAAAAAGAAAATATTTCTCCTCATATCTTATATTTTCGAAATTACACGTCCTATCGTGTCGGTATTCGTGTTTAGTCATTTCATATATTTGTTTGTTTGTTAACTTTCCTAATGAATTCAATATTCGAATGCAGTCTGCTTTGCTGCACTCTCAGCCCAAGTCAACAGTTGGAACTCCTGCATACATTGCTCCAGAAGTTTTGTCACGAAAGGAATATGATGGAAAGGTGTTATGTACTCTGCTTAATAGTTTTGCAAAGTGAAACTCACAGTATCACATCAAGTAAACACTTAATGACATTGTAAAAACATGCTCAATTTCGCTCACAAATTGGCAATTCTGCAGATTGCAGATGTTTGGTCGTGTGGTGTGACTCTTTATGTGATGTTAGTTGGAGCATACCCATTTGAAGATCCAGAAGATCCTAAGAATTTCAGAAAGAGTATTGGGGTGAACTCTTACTTGACTTAAAAGAGATCCTTTATGATTAATAAATAGCTTTGATCTATAGCAGCAAGTTTAAACTCTGATTCTCTCGTTGGCAGAGAATTATGAGTGTTCAATACGCCATACCAGACTATGTACGTGTTTCCAAGGAGTGCAGGCATCTTATCTCTTGCATTTTTGTTGCCAATCCTGCCAAGGTATCATTAACACTGTCAGATATACAAAGCTACAAATGATTATGTGCAGAGAGAGGCTAAAAACTGTAATTAGAAATCATTATTTATCACAAATTTTAGGATTAAAGATTAGTCATAAACAAAATGGATAAATATTTTATATCAACAACATATTGATAAAAAATATGTGTATTCAAGTAATTTGTTTTATAATAATTGAAATGCATTAGTTTCTTGTATATTAAAAATCTTATTGTTTTTGTTGAAAGAGGATCACCATGTCGGAGATAAAACAACACCTTTGGTTTAGGAAGAACTTGCCAAGGGAGATAATTGAGGCTGAAAGAAAGGGTTACGAGGAAACACAACAGGAACAACCAAGCCAAAGTGTGGAAGAAGTAATGCAAATCATACAAGAAGCAAGGACAAAAATCCACACCAGTGACCAAACTTCCTCAGGATCGTCGAATGTTGTGCATGCTGGTGAGGCTAACGAGGAACTTAATGACCACTTTGCCAAATATATAGCCCTTGAGTAATTTCTGGTTTAGCAGATTCTATATATTTTTGTTTACCAAATTTACTATGCCTTCTTCCTATGTGAGGGATATAGGTTGCGTTTGGAACAATTTGCACCACTTCCATTGTGTATTTACCAATTTCAATGAAAAACAAGTTTTGTGCATTTGCCATTGTTATCGTTTTCACTAATATACTTACATCATTAGCTCATTATCTTATAAATTAATTATTACTTTATATATTTAAATAATTAGTTATTTTATTAAAAAAATAATAGTAATGAGCTTCATTATAACTCCAACATCAACTCATAACATCAAGTGAGCATTGTATTCACTTTTTTATTGGAACATTGTATTCACTGATTTTGTTGATGTTTACTCTTCCCATGGGAATTTTGGCTGACTGCTTTGAGTGGCTTTGAGTGAAGTATTATCTTTCAACTACATTTTTTTTTTCATTAACAAAAATTGAACTTAAAACTTTATTTAAAAATATCAAACCTACTAACGAATTATATATTAATAAAATATTTTATTTTATAATCATGATATTGATACAAATTATTTAATTAAACATGCGGGTTATTTAATAACATGCAAATATATAAAGTATATAATTTTATTGAAGAGGAATGTTAAAAGAGGATAAAATTTACATATTATTCAAGCAGCCATTTTATTAATCTCTTAAAATGATAGATTTTAGATATTTTTTAATTTTTAATACAATAAATGTTTTCTTAATAACAATTTTTTTATTAACAGATATCTCTATTAACATTTATCACATTTGAAAGAGTGGATAAAAGTACAATCTACTAAATTGATCACACAGGATTTAAATTTTCTTTTCTACTTATCCTCTTGGTCAAAATATTTTCTCTTTGACATCTTTCTGATTCCAGAGGAGAAATTTGAAAATTTAATTATATTTATAATATCTTAATAAAGTTTTTTTATAATATTGAATATACTGTTAATAAGAGATAATCTTAACTTTGTTAAGTGACATCTTGAAAACGAATTTACAAATGTATTAAATTTTGTTTGATTTATCTTAAAAAAATAATAAAATAGACCCTTTAAATGATTTTTCGAGACTAAAAACTTTTTTTTTCAAAAAATAAGTAAAAACAAATATCCACAAAACAATCAATTTTAACCCAACGATTATCCAATGGATTGACTTTTTGCTTTCAACTAATATATAACTTTTCAATGAACCATATGATTATTTGCAACATGTGAAGAATGAAATTAGAGTAGCCACTACTTCACACAGAAATGCTTCTATGGTGCAAGTAAAAGGATGGCTTGATTCATTTTTATGTATTTTTATTTTCATTATTTAATAAATTTAACATATGGACTATATAATATTATTATCTCTTTAATAAAAAAAATGTTCAATGGTTGAATTTACTCGTTCTTAACAGATCAGCTACTAATTAATAAAAGGATATGTTGTATCAAAAATTGGGAGCTTTAAAAGAAAAACAAAAAATAATTATTCACCAAATATGTCAGGCTATTGTTGAAATAATCACAAAATATTAATGGTTCATAATTACTTGAGTTATATTATTCAACTGACAATACATTTCATTTTATTACAATTTAATTATATTTCATTATATTATAAGTTAATTTCAAATAATGGAACTCTATTATTTGACCACTTTCTGTTTTTCTTTAATGTTTGGTATCAGGATCGAATCCAAATCAATCCAAAAGAAACAAAACAACACGTTCTTGTAACATTGTCAAAGGACAAAAAAATGGACAAATTGCAATCGATCTGAACTCTGAACACAGAGCACCCAATTCAGAACTCTTTTTCACCATTTCTTCCATTCTATGCTTTTGAATCGCCACGACATGACATGATCGTTCTCTCTTCCGTTTCATTTGCACTGTCACTATTGTTTCCCACTTTCATTTCAAGGTCAACGGTCTTGGTCTTTGCATTTTCCTGACTCAATTGCTTACAAGTTTATCCTTTTCCTGCTAAACTCCCCAATGGGTCGGAGGAACAATGAACTAAACTCTGTTCTCTCTCACCGTTTGATACTCCTCCTTGTGTGTTTCGCCTCGGGCGGTTTGGTCTACGGGCTTCTCTCTGCAGTGCTTGCAACCGGCAGAAGCAGAATTTCAGACTTTGGGAGGTTGGTTGAAGAGGGTATGTCGGTGAAGAATGAGGGAGGGTGCTGCAGGGGGATTGAAAATTTGGAGCTTTGGGGTGCAGCCGTGAAGTGGGGTTCTGAGTTTAAGTTCAACAATTCTGAAGGATGCTGCAACGCGTGCAAATCAATGTGTTCAGGGAAAGATGGGCCTTGTCTCTGTGATACTTGGGTCTTTTGTGGGAATCGTCAGGCCTGTGGATCCAAGTTCGGTGAGGTAAGTTAATTAGTGTGTGATTAGACAAAGTTCTCTGTAAACTTTTGTGGGAGAAGAAAACAAAAAGAAAAAAAAAAGTCTTTTTCTGGTAAATTGATGTACAAATTCGTTTGCAGAAGTTTTTGTGTTTACTTTTCTAGAAAATGATTTTTAACTTAGATATAAGTTATTAGTTATGAAAAATTAATTCAATATGTACTTATCCTAAAATTACTTATTGAGAATCTTAGTTAGATAGATTATGTTTGCTAATTTTGCAGTTGCCTTAGCTTATGAAGATCTCCTCCCATTTGGGTTGATCTTTTTGGATTCATTCTTTTTATTCAGAGTTGACTTGGAGCTTTTGGTTCTATCTGGGCAAACTCCTTTATTAAGCATTTACAAGAGAAGAAAATAATAAGTAAAATGCATTGATTTTTTTCTATAAGTTTAAACGTCCTTGTGGCCTAGAGTGCATAGCTTTGATAAAAGTTGGGAGTGCATAGCTTTCATAAGCATAAAAAAAGGAGGACTTCTAAGTTCCATTAAAGTTATTTTTCTCTTAATAAAAAAATTTGACATGGAACTTGGAGGTCATAGCGTAATAGCATTCGATTTTGTTGGTTCAGTGCTGGTTGAAGAAACAGAAGGACAGCTTGGCACCTGAACGGCAAGAAGGAGTGCCTCCAGGGGAAGTGGTTGGATGGACTTCTGGTCTTATCTTTGGGAAAGGAGAGGTAAGAGAGAAGTTTGGTTTTTCCATTTTTATTTTTATTAAAATGTTGCTCGTCAGTTTAGCTGCAAATTCAATTTGATGAACATTGTGTTGGAGAATTTAAGTGTTTACATTTAGTGTGTGATCTGATATTCTTGTTCAAATGGCTCATCAGAAATTCACCCTGAATTTGAAACAAAATTGTCTGGCGTTTTCTTAAATGTGCTAATTTTCTCCAAAGTGCGTGTTTTTCTGCTGTTTGTAGCAAGTTTTTTCCCCATTCTTTTATACTTCAACAATTTAGTTGATTCTGTACTGTGACAATATGGATCTCTGACTGAAGCAGTTAGAAAAGGTTGACTAAGAGACAGGTTCAGGAAATGGGCATAGATATGGTAGTACATTAGAAACTATGGGGTTTCACTAGGAATGAGGAGATACAGTAGTAGCCACCTGCCATGTGGTTCACATGAACTATCGCTATTTATGTTATTGTACTTTGTCTTGGCACACACTCACTTTTTGTAGAAATGTCTTCGCATCAATCTGGGAGGTTTGAGATTTAATTTTATTGTGAATTCATGATAGCACCCAATGAAAACATAATATGTTATTTTGCACAATCACATGAGGGAGACAAATCATGGGATACATAACCTGAAACCCAAGTTTGACAGAGAGAGTATAAGTAGAGCATTAACTTAAATGACAAATAATACGAGATGGAAATTATAAATAAAATGAGATAGAGATAGTATATAAGTAGAGCACCAACTTAGATGGCAATTAAAATGACACAGAAGAGTATATATAAGTGGAGAGAACTAACTTTTGCAACTGTTATGTACTTAGTTGGATCTTTGGTTAATTATTTTCGCAGTAAATTGTGTCTTCTCATGGCGTTGATTGTTATATCTCTCCCACCTCTTTTATGATGTGTCATGTTTTTGGAACTTGATCAACTTCTGAGGGGTTATCTTATTTATCCGTGTTCTTTTTAATTCATCTATTTTCAGGGTATTATTGGACTGGAAACTGAACATGGAACTCTTCATGTTAAAGTAAGTGCTCCTTCTCTCGAGACATCTAAAATACAAATGCTTTGATGTTGCAGTTGCACTATTGACATGTTTGTGTAAAGTTAGGTATTTGTATATTATATATAGAAGCACATTGGTAGGTACACTTAGAAAAAAGAGTTCTAGTGGCAAATGAAAGCACCTGTATCTTGTGCTTGGTCAGGGTGCTAACTGCGTCTGTGTACTTTCTATGTTTATTTGTTTAATGTCCTTGTCCTTGGGAACCACTAAATAATAGTATGTCTATAATTTAAATAGCAAATCATTAAACTATTATTTGAATACAAAATCTTCATGACAAATATGCTCTAAGGAAATATACTGATGTTGTAATTTTGTTGGTTATTGTAATTCTTTGTGTGGCTTCTGTGGGCCTGTGCCTGAACTCGAATTTCCTGTGTTATTTTAACAAATATGATATATCAGTTGAATCTGTGCTGGATAATTATGGAGAAGCTCACAATTTTACTAGATCTGCTTACTCTAAGAATCCCTGTTGCATTGTATTTTGAAACTGCCTAGTCACGAGTGAGGAATATGTTTAACTTTGGGAGATTCTCTATTACTGCAGCTTTTACCTGACTGCGCACCACACTCTGTTGCCTACATTCTGGAATTGTTGTCTTTAAACCATTGTGCTGGCTGCCAATTTTACCGTGCAGAGGGCCGAGGTCAGTCATGGGATTCAGAAGGAAACCACATAGAAAATGTAAGACTGATTTTCCCATCTGATGGATGATTGGATGCACACACGCTTATACATCTATTTTCACTATGCAGTTACTGCAAATTATGTTTTGAATTTCTGCATTAAAATCTCATTCTCAAGCATTGACAGTTTTATTTTAGTTTCTGAAATTTGCTTTTTTTAGTTTCTCCAAAGAACAAAACTGTTTCATTTGATCCCCTCACCACTTAAAAGAACATTTATTACATGAGAAACTGTTAGGCCAATAGGAAATGAGAATATATGAAAAGTTTATGTTGGGAGAAAATGAACTAAAAAGGTAGTAGGGCAGATTTGGTTGTTATGATGGGTTGGTCTATTTAAAGACCAACCGGGTTAGGAGGAAAGGACTTTTGGGATGTTGTGAATATTGAGAGAGTTTAATTTCTTTGTAGCCCATTGTGGTGTATGTTTGTTTAAATAATTAATAGGAAGATTCTCTATTTTCTGTAATTCTGGTAATCTTGCTGTTAGTGGCTTTTGATCGTCTAACTTGGGAACCTAACAGAAACCCTCCCTTAAAAGCTAGGACTACCCATAATAGAGAATTAAGCCACTTGGCAGTCCACAGAGAAACTCATACTTCTTGAGGTAAAGCTTTGACATCCCATAATGTGCGAGTTCCTGTTGCACATATCTTTTTTACAATTTTTAAGGACTAACTTAAAATTCATGACATTTTCAAAGGCCAAAACTAGATGTAACCTTTCCAATTCATATTGAAAGACTTGTTTTTTTATTTTTTTCCAAACACAAATATGAGGTTAGGAAAGATTATCGTGTCAAGCTTAGGCAAGCAATAATGTTTGTAAGGTTGGATTGCAGTAACAATAAATGGTTATGGTCCTAATTTTGCAGGCTGGTTTTGGTCCACCTTATGCATTAATTCAAGGGACACTAGAAGCACAAGGCAATGCTTTCAATAAACTTCCGGTGGAAGATTGTCCAACCCTTAGAAGGGGTTCTGTTGCTTGGATTGGTTCTGGTCCTGAATTCTTCATTAGCCTTGGTGACCATTCAGAGTGGAAACATGAATACACCGTATTTGGTTCTGTTCTTCCAGAAGACATGCATATTGCTGAGAAAATCTCTACACTCCCCACAATAGCTGATGTGTGGAACAATGTCAACGTGACGGTTTTGGAAAAACCTGTTCCCCTGTTGGTCCGCAGAATCCAGAAAAGCCACGTGGATGAAATTTGAAACAAGCTGTGTATCCATGTAGATTGCAATTCTTTTTTTTTGTTCCAAAGCTTCCACTTTTGTTGTCTAAACTTTTTCTTCACTTATCAACTTTACTACTTTTTTTGGATCATTGTTCACTGTAATTTCGGGTAATGAAATTTTAATTTGAGAAAGGCTATTAAATAGGGAATACAAAGCTTTCTATGTCGCTGAAAGAAATCTTAGGAAGAACAATGATGATATCCGAGGACATTTTGTAACTATGATAAATGATAATTGCACACATACTATTTCACATTTTAATTTTTTTTCCACTGCTATTCATATTGCAGCTCAATACCCCTCATTTTCTGCTGCATGCAGGGACTAAGATATTTTGAGAGAAGATGTGCAAGTGCCTGAGAGGAACAATTTAATATTCTGAAAATATGCGATGTGATTACACGTAGCTTACATACTAGTAGGAAACCAATTGAACTGTGACAAAGTGACTATGCTCATAAAGAGATAATCCTTAACCATAAATTTTAGATACAATATATGTGACAGTTGAGAACTGAGAAGAATTGATTTCAATATTATACCAGAACTATGCTAACCCAATTACATTTACAGTACTTGATCATAGGCCCCCAAAAAATCAGCATAGGGCTACAGAGAAGCCCGTAAACTGTTGATTAAGCTTATAAAAAAAACCACGAAGTCTCACGAAGCCCGTGTCCATGGCTATATGATAGTACAATCTTCTTGACCTTTTCCAAGTAAAGTAGTTAAAATAACACAAAGCTGGAGCTGCTATCAGAATCAGATTCGTCTTGTGGCGATTTGGGTGCCAAGGTGAGCCATGGCATGGATTCACCTTGCTTATTAAGGGCTGCCATGTGATTGCTTGTTTGATATGGTGCTCTGGCAGCAATTCTGCAAAACATAAATAATATATAAATCAATTGATCAAAACTTCATAGTTTTTTCTTCAAAAAAGAGGTAAAATCTATTTTTCGCCCCAAGATTTGATCAAAATTTGCTATAGTTTTAAAAATCACCATTTTAGTCATCAAATTTCTGAAATGTTGTAACTTATCCTATACTTCGTTAACCTATACTAAATTTACCACATCTTAGAAAATACAAAGACCGATATCCCTGTTTTAAAATGTAAAGATTAAAACCAATTTCAAACAAAATTGAATTAATTTCTGTGACTCTACCTATTCTTTCTTTTCTCCAGGAACCGATGAAGTGAAGCTTTTCTAGCCAAAGGTAGATCTGAATAAAAAGAAGCACAAAGAAAAGGATCAGAAACACATAAACCGACACAAAAATCACCCATCTCCGAAAAAAAAATAGAGATTAAAGAAAAGTTACCACATATAACAGATTTGGATGGTGCTTGAGGGTGCTCCTGAACCTTCGAATTGTTGGCAGAGGTAGGGATGATATTCATAAGAAAAGGAAACGGTCTACTGGAAGTAGCAGAAATTGCAGCAGGGTATGAGCAAGCAAAGCCGTTCTGGTTCTGAGACATTCCTTTGTTGGCAAAAGAGATGATATCCTTGGCTTTGTCCGCTTGAATACCATCAAAGACAACAACTTGGCCATCATAAAAGATTGTCATCTGCGACCCTCTGAGTTCCTTGGTCACACCACTGCACACAAGATGGAAAATCATTCTTTAATTGCTTAATCAAAAGCAGCCATAAAGTCACAAATTGAAGAAGCAAAAGAATGGTACCTGGAATTTCCGATGCTGGGAATCTCTTCTCCATGGGGATGAGAAGGGTAAGCAAGTTGCTTAGAGAGAAACTTGGAAGTGGAAAGGTTCCATGGATGCATCTTGAGAATGTTGTCTTGGCAATGGAGAAGGTGGGTGTGAGAGGGTGAAGATAGAGCACTGGATGTGATGAGATTGAACCTTATCTTCATTGTATAATTTATAAAGGGGTGGTGGAATTTAGGCACGTGGAATACATGGGTGTAAATTTAGGTTTATTTTTGTGGTTTAACTTTTGAAGGACAGCTGCATGCATCTGGTGCAAAAAGGGACAGGTCATTGGGTGTTGGGTCAACTTGCGGAGTACATTGTTGGTTCGTCATTTGATATCTGTTTTCTTTTCCTTTGAAAATTCCACAACGTGTTATTTGCTTCCCTTTGAAACGACAAAAAACCCTACTCTCCTACCAATGGTAATGCTGCGGTTTTTCACGTGCTTTTTAGCTCCTCCCACGTTGCTTAACCACTTAACCTTATCAAATATCTTTATGTACGGCGTTTTTTTTTTTTCTAAGCTGGTTGTACTATAGGTTTGAAAAAAAACCTATGTACTAAAATTAAATCAAATGGAAACGTTAAAAGATTTTCAATGCAGATTAGTTTTAAAAACCAAAGATTAACCAAATGTTTAAAATCACATGCACCTATATGATTCTTTTTAGTTCCTACAAATATATAATAATATACTATATAATAATCTTACTATTGCATAATCGAAACAATATATGCAATAGGTAACATGACCGAAGTGATGTAGGTAACACTGTTCCGTACATGTAGAAAAACTAAAAAGCATGAGATTAAGTATGAAGTTAATATCTAATCAAACAATTTAAATTTGTCTGAACATATGATAAGTACGAGTTTAAATAAATCCTTATACGGGCCATCCATGCGAACATGAGACATCCATTTATAACCCTTTGGACAACAGCATCCTACAAGCAACTCCTACAAGCAACTCGAAGCTTTAATGAATGCCTTCTCGACTTGTGTGAGAATATATAATAAATACTTTTGGATTTGTCGGCTTATATCTTAAAAATCATAATTTTCACAGTTAATACTTGTTTGTACTTTCGATCCTATGATCAATTCATTCCTTTGTCTTTCTAATCCTAAAATTAGAGACACATTTCTTTTCACTAAACATCTACTCTTTAAATTTATTCTCCCTCGAACGCAATGTCAGAAATAGAATAATGACGAGAAATGAGACCGCAAGTATGTTTCATGGGCCTAAAGTAAATTGGGCCAACTAAATTTCTGAATCAGATAATTATTTCTTTTACCCCTTATTTTTAACCCACACTTCCGTAATCGGTGAAATTACTGAATTGTTGTATCTGTTTCTCTCTCACTATACTTCATTATCACTGTCCCCACTATTGTCACCTTTGATGTACCATCATCGACAAAGAAAAAAAGAAAAAAGAAAAAAAAGAGAACACTGTAAAAAAAATATCATTCTAGAAATTTCTTTCTAGAACACATTTTACGTGTTTCAGAAAGTTTGTTAGAGAAATACATTCCAGAAAATGCTTTTCATATATATATATATATATATATATATATATATATATATATATTTTTATTTTTTTTTTTATAAATATTTTTTTTTAAAAATATATTTTATTATTTTTTTTATATTTTTTTTAATTTTATTTTT
>Ga0099825_1006933_pt1 | contig 13969 bp, 6 predicted proteins | sample SiratroredBW_FD_76838 | JGI IMG/M metagenome (GOLD analysis project Ga0099825, IMG submission 76838) | Root nodule microbial communities of legume samples collected from California, USA - Siratro red BW | ecosystem: Host-associated > Plants > Roots > Nodule | place: USA: California | collected... | reverse complement strand
TTTAGAATAATCCAACTTATTCTCTTATCTCAAACATTAAACAATTTTCATTAGATGTTGAGTCAGTTTGAGTAGTGAAAATGAAATTATATTTGCCCCTTCTCTTAGAATAATCTTTCTCCCAATGACAGGATTCTTTCAAGTAAATGTAGATGTCCCTTAGACTAATCTTGAGTTTTTCTGTATTCTTTCTCCTTGTCAGTAATAGACATTATCAACTTAGTCAAACCAATTTCTTCACAATTCTCAATAGTCACGTGTTAAAGTTTTTTTCATGGAGTTTTCACCTACATAATGAATTAACAAAATCTCAAACGAAGGGGGAAATTTACGAGATGAATCATTGCAAGATCCTCGTCTTCCAATTTTACTTATATAACTCAACTCCATCAAAATTGAGTTTATCTCATCAATATGCTCCTTTGACAAAAAATCTTCCTTCATACGAAGTCCAAACAACAATTTCTTAAGAAATAACTTCTCTGGATGTGTTGTTTAACTAAAGTGGGGTGTCTAGATGTCCTATTCTTTTAACAAAACGTGCATCTTGCTACATTGACACTATTCTTTCTTGTGAACTTCTCAATCTTGATCAGTGGCCATTTTCTTGAATATTTTCTTCACAGAAATTGAACAAAGAAATAGAAATGATTTTGATTAAGTCAACCACTTATGCATAACATATTAGAACCCAAACTCTAATATTAGTTTGTTGGCTATTAAATATTAAGAGGTTAAAAAATAGAAACACACACTAAACACTAGACAGCTTAGTGATTATTTATAAACTTTCTTGATGAAAACACGCAACAATGGACACAATGATTAGCATAGTACACTTGCTCAGATAGTAAAGAGCAAATTACATGATGATTGACAACGAATTACATACATACGTTAATCCATACTTCTCAAAATTGGTAAGACTAATCCATGTTTTTCTAAGTTAGTAAGACTCGTGTATATATAAAATAGCTATAGTCATAACTAAATACATAAAAACTAATAGAAAGCCTGACTAACTGTTAACAATTATATAATAATAACCATGAACAAACATTCATGTTTGATGTCCACTAAAGCAAACGATTTTCACTAAATGATTTTCACTAGATGATCTCTACCAGATACATCAAGCTAAACAGTGTCATTAAACGATCTCTACCAGATGCATAAGCTAAACAGTATCATTAAATGATCTATTAGATGAAGAAGAGTCGGAAAAAACTCAAAAAAATAGGATTTGTTTTGGTCCCAACAACTTAACCACCTACTTAATTGAGTGAACCACGAAAAGAATAAATAAATAAATCTATAAATACATATTTTTATTAAATGAAGTACTATCTTTTTCTCTCTCATTACTCTCACATTATTATTATTTTATACATTATTCATTTAACATCATACAGTTTCATGCAAATATACTTTTTGTTGAATATTCCAACAATTATTAGACTTTATCCACAAGACTTCAGGACTCATTAAAGAGATTTCTTCCTTCCCAAATAGTTTTTTCTTATAAATCTCTATATTCCAATAAAATATTATTTAATTTCAAAGGTCTTACAAAATTGTTTTTAATTGATTGAGCTAATATACTTCACGCTTTTTAAAACTTTAATGCCATATTGTTATCCAATATAGTTCGTAAAATAAAAGATGGATATTTATCCTGCCAATATAAGTACACTGTATTCCTTTCTCTCTCTCTTTTTCCACTCACGCCATACAAACGCCATACAATTCATATCTTTATACGAATTTCGTATTATCTTATCATGAACTTTAGCAGGGTTCAGTGCCAACTGGTTGAAGAGAACCAATCATTTTTAATATATTTGCTTTGAGCAAATGATCCATAACACATCCTGTTTCACGTGCCTCAAAACTTATTTAACTCTAGGGTTTTAATGAGAGAAACGCAATTTTAGTATATAAATTCACTAAGATATCATCTACTGACACAATCATTTGTGAAAGAACTATAATTCAATTAATTAAACAAAATACGCAAAATATTGTAAATTTTTAGATATTCGTTTAGAAAAGATGTTTATAAGTTACTATCTACTTTAACTTGTAAACTATATGAAGTTTTTAGATCTACAAAAAAAGAGTCGTATTTGAGATTGAGATATAATATAATGAGAAACAAGTAAAGATATAGAATTCTACAAGGATATCCTTTACCAAATGAAACACGTAAACCCCGTGCTAGTGTTTTTAAGGAATTAAACCTAAATAGTTATAAAAAACTACACGAGTGTGTCATGTAAAGAGACATCCACTATAGTTTTGAGAGAGTTGGTTGGTACAATCCCATTGAAAAGAACATAGAAAAGTGGGAAAAGGGGTGCACCTAAAACAATACCTAAAGTGGGAAAAGAATTTTACGAGGCATGCATATAAACAGGTCCTTCGAGTTATATTCCACGAGGGTTATTGCATCATGCTTGCAACTTTCATTCATCATAAATAAAGTTATCTTCACAAACTTACGTAAATTGATTTTCTAAGACATAAGTCGCGTTCATTAACAATAAATTAACCCTCATTATTAAAAACGTAAATATATTTTTGATATTAATTAAGTTACCAGATTTTACTTTTGTCTTTATTTATTTTGAAATTGTTTACATAACTTCATTTTTTCTGTTTAAAACATTATCTAAACTTTTTTCACGAAAAAGAATAAAAATTTAACGGAGATAAAAATGTTTAAAAAATTATTAGAAAATTAGCTTAACAAAACAGAAAAAAACTGCTTTCATTGTTTTGTTCTCCATCATTTACTTAGAAACATATAAAGACCTAATTCGCTTTCAGACATTTTCATCTTTACCAGTTTTTTATTTGGTATAAAAAAATAAATAATTAAATTACTTAATTTATTAGAAGTAACCTATCTCTTAAATGTTTTATTTATATGATTCAAATGAAATATTTTTATAATTTGTTTAATATTAAAATGTTTTATTACTTAGTATATAATTTATTTAAAATTATATAAGAAATTATTTTTTTTAGAAAGGAAGAATTCCGTGTGGATTTTTCTGCGATAAAATTGAGTTTAAATTTTTAATATTTTTGTTTGTTATCGCAGTGGAGTACAGGGATGGAGAGATACATGAATCTGAGTAGGAGTAGGTGGATGCCGCCAACTTTTTATTTATTAATACTTGTGTTTGTTAGCATTTAAAAAAATACTTAAGAAGATGATTCATTTTTAAGTGATTTTTATATAGCGACATTAATATTTATTTAATTTTAGAAAAAGTATTTTATCATATTTCCTTTTAATATTGATAAGAACTAATTCTGATGATGAAATTATATATAACTAACAATATGTACGCATGCACACACAATTACCTCTAATATTCTAGTTATGAGATAATATTGTTGCTTACTCTACAAAGCCTTTTATTTTATTGGTCCTTGTAATAACTACCCCTCCAGGTGAACTGAAGGTTTTGCATTGATTCATGATTTAAAAATTAAAATAGATTCTGTAAATCTAAACTCAAAAGTTTATCACACTTAACTAACGACAAATAGACAAAATTATTAAGAATGACTAGTGAAGATGAATAAGATAAATACTCTTGTTAGAATAAGTCTGAAATATTCAACCTCATTTAATTCAAAAACTTTGACATATCGTAATAATTTTTCATAACAAAATATTAAGCATTTCGTAATTATTATTATCTATTTGTTGTTTAATCAACTTTTTAAAACTATTTGATATCCTAATACTTGCATTCTCGATCTCTAAATTTCTAGTATAAACGAGAGAAAAATATCTTTGAATGCCTAGTTGATTAGGTTCAATGTTTCAATTATTTCTGATTTAAGACTTTGAAGTAAGTTATCATGGTGACATATTGTAAATTTAAAGTGGATTATCATGGTATCTATCCTCATGAATATCTTTTATTAACAAGGGTTCACGATTTTGATTGCTTTAGTTGTATGATTTACATTAAATAATGGAGTATTTCTATTCTTGTAGTCATAATATGTCTAATTTCAATTAAAATAGGACTCATCATAGTGATCAATGTAATTTGATTTGATGGTGGTGTTGTATTAGTGGCTAATTTGTTGTATTACACTTGATATTTTTTGTAGATTTATCTTTTGGCCTACACTCATGAGTAACACAGTTATTGTAACACTTGTTGTGTTCACGATATTTTTCTATTGGGTAAACATTATAGTCTCCCTATTTTTTAATCTAACTCTTAGAACAATGCCAAAAATTCGCACACAAAACATAACACGTATAATCAACACATTTAAAACTAACAAAATTACATGTTATATATAATTTTGTTTGAAATAAAACACTTGTCCTATAATTGTGTCAATTTATTTTCAAAAGCAATTTAATGATTAAAAGTAAATTAATTCAACTAAAAAATACTTTTTATAGAGATATTTCTATTTAGATTATCAATTTACTAAGATTTTCAAATTTAATTGTACTAAAGTAACTTTAAACATAAAAAAAAATCAAATTTATAACATGAATTGACTCAATGAAAATATATATATTCTTTTAATTTATCTGATCTTTAGACATATAAAAACATAGAATTCATACATGACGTCAACATAATAAAAATTGTAAAAAATATACTAGAAAAGAAAAAAATGAATAAGGTTAATGAAATCTAAATACCATTAATAATAAATAAAAATAAAGAGAAAATAACTTAAGACTTAACCAAAAAAAAGAGAAAAGGAATTATCAAGAACAAAACATAAATTTAAATATGAAATCTATAAAATTAGTGAACAAAAATATTAATATTAGCACTTGTTTTGTTAAGTTTGATAAAAATATAAACAGTTAATAGTAAATAGTTTTTAGCATAATAGGTGGGTAGGAGAGGAATTTTTTCTGAAAGGTACCTAAGACACTATGCCAACAATACTAACAAGTATGCAAATGTGGAAGAATTAGGTTGTTGGAGCGAGTCCATATGGGTATAGAATTTGGAGTGAAGAAGGATATGGTATGATTGAGAAGTAGACAGAGCAAATTTTTCAGCATTTGAGTGGGGATAAGATATATGAATGAAGACTAAGACATACTAAGTTGTTCAACATATAAAACTTTGCAAGATATTGTTCAAAGGAATTATTTGAAACACTTTGGAAATTTAAAACTCTTACAACAGCCAAACCCTTTGCATAGAGAGTTATGATAGATAGAGGAATTTTGGTAGAAAGCAAGTTATGCTATATATGCAAGCTAGTTGATGAAAATTCTAATAATTTGGTTTTTTACATGTAAAATTGGAAGGAGGGTATGGAATAGATGTAAATAATGGATTGATTCTAGTAATGTACAACATTACTAGAAAAATAGCATTTCATTCAATTTTATTTTATAGGCCTAATTGATAATCAAAATATTGTATGAATAGGAATGTGGATGACAATAATTTAGGTTATTTAAAATTATAAAAATAATATAATTTTCAGAAATGGAATTGTAGATTTTATTAAGATTTTTTTACTTTAACAGTTAAAATGTTAAAGTGGATAACAAACATAATACCTAAAGTTAGATTCTCTTTTCTTTAGACGGGTACTTAAATCCACTAATTTGTCTGGAATTATTGTGAAAGGGTTGGAAATAAAGATAATAAAATAAGGTAAATGTAGATGTTTTCTCTACCAAGTAAGCTTCACAAATAGAACCCTCCACCACAGCTTTATTTTTTACTTTCTTTTTTAAGGAGTGTAAGAACCTAAAAAAGAATGTAGACATGCATCGTTTAAAATATTGAATAAATAAAAAACAATGGTGTAAAAGTTTTTAGTACTTTTATACCTTTCAAATGGATACATCCATCCATATTGAACTGGACCACCAACTTTTGCCTCATAAGGTAGATGAGTTGGAAGATGTTCCATGGAATCAAAAAAGCTTGGTGGAAATATTTGTCCCAATTTGCACAATAACACATGTATATTTTCTTCCAAAACTCTTAAGTGTTTAAATTTAGTGTTGTGGAACTTAATTCTCTAAAGAAAAGGCTAAGTTCAACAAGAACTTTCCAAATTGATTTTGGCAATGAATCAAATGTAATTGGAAGAAATTGTTGCATGAAGACATGACAATCATGATTTTTCATCCCATGTAACTTTCCTTGACTAACGTCCACACATCGACCCAAATTGAAAGCGTATCCATCTGGAATCTTAAGTTCTTTAACCCACTTACAGATAAAGACTCTTTGAGATTTGGTGAATGCATATGCAGCCTTTGATTTGATAAGTTTGCCTCGACCAATGTCTTTCAACTCTAATCTTTCGATCGCATATTTCTGCTACATCCAAGCGAGCCTTGTTTGTATCCTTAGTTTTTCCTTTGATATCCATCACAATGTCAAGCACATTCATGAACACATTTATCTCTGTGTTCATAACATCAATATTGTGACATAAAAGAATGCCTTTTCATTCCTCCTAAATGGATGATCAAGTGAAAGAAACTGACGGTGACAATCAAAATAGGAGACCTTGTGGCTATGAGTAAGAGAAAATGCCTTTGTTCTTTCCATACATATAGGGCAGACAAGTCTACCAAAATTCATCCAACCTGATAACATGCCATAAGCTGGGAAGTCATTGATTGTCCACATCAAAACAGCCTTCAACATAAAATTTTTCTTCAATGACACGTCATAAGTCAATATCCCTTCAGTCCACAAGGTGCATAACTCATCTATGAGTAGTTGCAGGAACACATCAATCTTATGCTTTGGATTTGATGGACCTGGAACTAAGACTATCAAAAACATAAATTCCCTCTTCATGCACATGGAAGGAGGAAGATTGTATGGAGTTAGGATAACTGGCTAACAAGAATAACTTTTTCCATATTGACCAAAAAGATTAAACCCATCTGCACATAAACCTAATCTAACATTTCCTAGGTCTTGACTAAACTTTGGATGCATTCTATCAAAGTGCTTCCAAGCTTCCCCATCGGATGGATGACTTAAAATAGATGGGTCTCTTCGATTCTCAGCATACCATCTCATGTGAGGTGCAATGGCCATTGAAGAGTATAACCTTTTAAGTCTTGGAATAAGAGGAAAGTACCACATTCTTTCAACCACAATCTTCTTTTCAATTCCCCTCCCTTTCTGATGACTATCTTATATCAATCCATTCCACAAATAAAGCAATTAGTTATGCTTTTATGACAATCTCATTGTAATACAACATGCATCCTTTCGGGCAACAATCAATTTTCATACAACCCAAACCCAATGTTTTCACAGACTTCTTAGCTTGGGAAAAAGTTGTAACCATTCGATTGTATTTTGGCATAGTCTCCCCCATAAGTTGGACCATTCTATTGAAACATCCTTCAGACACATTATAATCAGATTTCAAGCTCAAAGCTTCCAAACAAACCGACAATTGTGAGTGATTTTGACATCCTTCCCACAAGGGTGCTTGCACAGCAACAAACATGTCAAAGAATTTTTGAGTTTCACAACTGAAGTTTTCTTTCATGTGTTCTGGTCCAATTGTAGGTTCTGCTTGTAAGTAGTGGGCAGTTGAAGGTCCAACATGATCCATGATCATTTGCTGAAAATAACCTAATTCTTCCCTTTGCTCACAAGTTCCATAAGATGAACCTTGAGTATCCACTGGGGGGAATATTGGCACATCTTCACCGTGATTTGTCCACCAATAATAACTAGGCATGAATCCCAGCTCATAAATATTTAACCCAACCTCATCCATATACTTGAAAATTTTACAATTACACTCAACACATGGACATCTTAACATTTCACCTTGTTTTGTAAACTTTTCTTGGCTAATAACATATTGTAGGAACTCATGCACTCCTCTAAATTCATCTGTGAGATGCTTATTACCATCCAATCTTTGATACATCCATCTTCTACCTTCGGGAATTTCCAGTTATGCAAGCCGACTACAATAGTTTACATAAACAATTTATAAGGTTGAACAACAACAATTAAATGCATTTACGTCTCTAATGTATATAAAATGTTAGACGTCAAATGTTGTGAGGGGAAAATTATAGGATACTAAACAATGTTAAACAAAAAGAGAGAAATGTTAAAAAAGGAGGTAAGAGATGTCGCGACCTAAAAATCACGACGGGTATGGCGGTCCAAATAAAAACTAATGAAAAGAAAGAAATGGAGTCGCCACCATAATTTTTTATGAAAAATTATGGAAAAACCAAAAAAAGAATAAAGAATAAGTTTGCGAACTAGAAATGAGTTCGGGAGTCAGTTACGCGTGGGGAAGGTATTAGCACCCCACAGCGCCTGTCTTAAGACAATACCTTTACTTAAATAATCAAAATCAAATGTGGTTTTTAAAATATTTATTTTTCCCAAAAATATAATATATAAAAAAAACAATTAAAAACAAAATAATAATTTTTAAATTAAAGGACCCGACAAGAATTGACCCTGCTCCTACGTATCAACATCCTTAACGGGTGAAGAATCAGGAAATACGTAGTTCTACCAAATTTGAGTTATGTTGAGAAATTTGACATTTTTATTTATTTTTTATTATTATATATTTATTAGTTTGACAATTTAATTTCATTTCGGCATATCATAGACGCGTTCGGTCTTTTGATAATCCCAAACGAAAATTGAAATTCCTTAAACAAAATTCCACATGATGCGTGTGGTCATTTAGAACTTAAATCAAGAATTGATATTAATTATTATTTATTTTTTTTTTAAAAGAAAGAATCCCTCATGACACGAACGGTCATTTAGGATTTATTAAAACAACAAAACAAAAATTTTTTATGAAGAGTAGACTTTTCAAAAATAAATAATCCAACGTTAAAAGATTGAAAAAAAAAATCAATTAAATTAAGGGTGTTTTGGGAATTAGAGAGAGATATGGTGCAGATCCAGAAATATGGAGGCGCAAGAAGCAGATTCAACCCAAATAGCTTCAGGGGCATTTTAGGACTTTCTAATACTTATAGGTGTGAATTCTGATTAATGGAGGTGCAGGTAGCAGGCCCAATCCAACTAGTGGCGAGGACATTTCAGAAATTTCCAAAAGTCTGGAGGTGCAAGTCAGAATATGTGGGGGTGCAGGGAACAGTTTAGTGGCTTGCGAAATAGGCATTTGAATCTATTTTGGAAGAATGTAACAACAAAATCAAGGTGGCCTAGTTGGTCTAAGGCGCCAGTTTCAGGGCATAGGTTCGACCCACTCTGCTTTCTCTCTCCAGGCACACATCTTAGTCATGGTAAAAGTCCACCCATGTACCCATGTACCCCCGTAGTAATGGCCAAACAAAAACGTCCACCCATGTACCATGTACCCCCGCAGAGAAAGCAACAGTTCCCTTCTCTGGATAGACCTGAGCATCACTTAGAGGAGGATCTTCATATATAACCGTGATCACGTTAGCATTCTCAATAATCCTCTAAAATGTTTGGTATGTTACCTCTCCATCCACCTGGAGCTCAAGGGACCAACTGTCCATCCTGTTGACAGTCAGAACAGGTCTAATCCTCTCTCCAAGAGCTTGACAAGGGACAGTCTTAGTTTGAATATGGATTCCTTTGACGTAGCTCACCACGACCAGGGCTCCATCAGTAATACGAAGAGCGACAGTAATCTCGGATGAGAATTCAACGTGTCCAGGGGAGTCAATGAGATTAATGAAATGCGGAGAGGGGTGGCGAATAGAGTGGTGCTACTTTCTCTAACGAAAATATATAAAACAGAGTGTACAGAGTGTGCGGGCAATCCATACTCACACAACACAAGCCTCTGGAGACTCCTCTTGTCTTCGCTTTTCTTCTCCCCTGGAGCAAAACCACTTCCTTCTTCTTTTTCCGCTTGCTCGCTCTTTCAAAAATGATCTTCACTCTGCTCCTGTTTTCCTTTTCTCCTCTCCTTCTCGCTCCTTCAAAAAAAAATGCCCTCCTCCAATTCTGTTTTTTCTTTTCTTTTTATGCGTCCAAATCCATTCTGTTTTTACTCCTTCACGTGCCAAATTCCATTATGTTTTCCACTCTTCCATGTGCCAAATTCCATTCTTTTTTTTTTCTCTTTCTCCCATGTGCCAAATTCCATTCACAAAAACTCTCCACTCCTGGCTTGCCACGTGGCAGGCGAAAATTCTCCACTCCTAGCTTGTCACGTGGCAAGCATTTTTTATTTATTTTTAATTCTTTAATAATAATTTTTTTTAAAAAAATACACTTAATCCTTGATTATTTAAATATTCTTTAATTTTTCCTAACAATAAATTTCAATCTAAAACAAATTTATTTATTTATTTTATTTTGATTAAAGCACCCACAAAATTAAATAAATTATTTTAATAAAAAAAAACGGTATATCTTTACCCGGACAAAATCGGGTATTGACAAGAGAAATAACATTTCATTTATTATTAACAATTGATATTACTCTCTTTATCCTTATTCATTTTAGAGAATTTAAGTCCAAGTACTATAATTATGTATAATTGTGCAAGTTTAATTTAGTTGAATTTAATACTAGGTTTTACTAAATATTTATAAATGCTAAGATGACCCTGTGTAGAATTGTGCAGGGAAAATATTAGAATATAATAACATGTCACCTGAAAGCTCACTGTCACATACTACATTTATTCTTAAACTATATTAAAAATTCACAAAAGAACTACTTCTATATAAATTAATAGCAGAAGATTACAAAATTATATCTAATTAAGAAAATATATAATATATACCTCCATATGACGCAACAAGAACAACATAACTAAAAGTAGTTGTAACAGCACTACAACCAATAAAGCCACACTTACTCCAATTATAGGATATTAAACAATGACACAATAATCTTTCTCCCACTTACAAATAAAAGATGATCAAATTTATTTGTTTGAAAATCAATAAATTATGAATAATTACGTCGTCTCACACAATTTTTTTTATGAGCAATAATGAACTGAGGTAATAAGTTTATCCTAACCTATATACACGCAATTCAAAACGTAAAAAATAGCAGAGTCGTACCAAATGTAAAAGGTATACACCTTACTCTATACAAAAAGGGGCCCCGTAACCCAAACACAAAAAACCATCAATCCTGAAGAACATAAAAAAGTTTGCACTTACATGAGGAATAACAAAACTGAAAGCAGAGACACATGTAGTACGTATACACCAAAAAGATCCAAAAAATAATGCTATAGCATCTTAGTTCCTTCCACCACGATTTTCAGCTCACAGATAAGGAATGCTGTCAAACCATACTCTGCATCAGAAAATGTAGATCCTATACAAGTTCGATGAATATCACAATAATGTAGAGATGCAGGTCACAGGATCAATACACCAATCAGAATAAGAAAATGTAGCATTTTGTATTTTGCTTTTACTACTACCAAGATTTCACTTGAACAACAGAAAATAACTCCCGACTATCAAACACCTTATTATTGAAAATAATATCGTTTCTATGTTTCCAAGTATGTCAAACAATAATCATCCAAATAGTATTGCCCATTGAAATACCTTTTCTATTGATCTTACACAACCGAAATCCTAAAAAATGGTCCTTAGGCATACAATGATATACAAAGTTCAACTCAAACCAATTATCACACATGTTCGTCTCACACAAATGATAATGCAATATGGAATTTCAAATTTGCAGTTTGCAGTTTAATTTAATTCCGTTACTTAAAAATTAATAGCAGAATAATTATATATAATTAAGAAAATATATACCTCGAAATGACGAAACAAGAGCAACAGAACTAAGAGTAGTTGTACCAACACTCCAACCAATAAAGCCACTTGCTCCAATTATAGGATACTAAACAATGACACAATAATCTTTCTCCCACTTACAAATAAAAGATGATCAAATTTATTTGTTTGAAAATCAATGAAGTACAAATACTTACGTTGTCTCACAATTTTTTTTTTATGAGCACTAATGAACAAGATTGAACACGGGTAATAATAAGGTTACCCCAACCTATATACATGCAAGTCAAAACGTAAAAAATAACAGAGTCATACCAAATGTAAAAGGTATACACCCTACTCTATACAAAAAGGGGCCCTGTAACCCAAACACAAAAAACCATCAATTTTGAGAAAGGTAAAAAAGTTTGTAATTACATGAGGAATAACAGAACTGAGAACAGAGACACGTGTAGTATGTATACACCAAAAAGATCCAGAAAATAATGTTATAGCCTCTTAGTTCCTTCCACCACGATTTTCAGCTCATAGATAAGGAATGCTGTCAAACCATACCCTGCACCAGAAAATGTAGATCCTATACAAGTTCGATGAATATCACAATAACATAGAGATGCGGGTCACGGGGTCAATGCACCAATTAGAGTAAGAAAATGTAGCATTTTGTATTTTGTTGTTACTACTACCCAAGATTTCACTTGAATAGCAGAAAATAACTCTCGACTATCAAACACCTTATTATTGAAAATAATATCGTTTCTATGTTTCCAAATATGTCAAACAATAATCATCTAAACAGTATTACCCACCAAAATACCTTTCAAACAATAATATTAACAGACATATTGAAATCTTTATGCTAACATTAGAATCAATACAAACCCTCATAATCGCAAACAACACAAGAACACCTCATTTTTCAAAACTCACCACAGGGCCCCAAAATTACATAATCAATTAAACAAAAATCTGAACCACGAATAAGAAATATGAACCAAAATGTGAACCATAAAACAATAATTCTAAAACTTTTTTTGTAAACAAATAAATTAAAAGTTTGAAATTACTTCAACCATGAACCAAAACCCTAAATCCTACGATAGTTGGTGACAATAAGGCTGGAGGTTGTGGCTACAAAGATTTTTGAGGGAGCTTCTGGATAGCTACAAAGGTTGGGAGACCCAAAGATTGGAAGCACAAATTTGAAAGGGAGAACTTTTACAATTTGGAAGGGGAGGGTCTTGAAATATCAAATGATTGAACTTCTAAATTTTTTCTCATCCTCTGATAAGTGGTTAAGGTCACTTACTTAGGGTTTTACAAATTCTTTAATACTTTCTATTTTATCCTTAAACTTAGAAAAAAAAATTACTTTTTGAAAGACCAAAATTTTTTAAAAATATTTTAATTTAATATAATATATAACTATTGTAACTAATTTAATATAATATATAACTCTTTTAACTAATTTAATATAATCATAGGTGTATTAATTATTTTTTATTTTTATTTAAATTTATTATTAAAAAATAACTTAAAAAATAAACAATTAATTTTTAAAATAAATCAAACATCAAGTTTAAAGTTTTAATATAATTTACCTCTCTTTTATCTAATTTAATATAATTGTTGTTTGTTGTATTCATTATTATTTTTACTTTTATTTAAAATTATTGTTGAAAATTAACTTAAAAGATAAAATTACTTTTGGAAAGAACTAGATGTCAAATTTTTCTAAAAAATCTTTTAATTTAAAAATTAATTCTCAAAATTTATATCAACAAATATATTACATTTTAGTTTAGAATTCAATTTTAATTTAATTAAATGAATTAAATATCACTTCTAAAGTTGTAATATAATATATCACTTTTTTATCCTATTGTTGTATTAATTACCTTTTAATTTTTATTTAAAACTATTGTTGAAAAATTAATTAAAAAAATATATTTATAAAATAACTTAAAAAATAATTTTATATAAGATACTAAGAACTAAAAATAAAACATATTAATTTCGATTCCATGATAAAATCAATAAATATAGAAAAGTCGCACTCTTTTTCTTTAACTTAGCTTAATTAAATTGTTTCAATTAACAAAGTAAAAGAAAAAAATGATCCAAACCCCAAAATATATATATATATATATATATATATATATATATATATATATATATATATATATATATATATATATATATAT
>Ga0099825_1006932_pt1 | contig 13973 bp, 12 predicted proteins | sample SiratroredBW_FD_76838 | JGI IMG/M metagenome (GOLD analysis project Ga0099825, IMG submission 76838) | Root nodule microbial communities of legume samples collected from California, USA - Siratro red BW | ecosystem: Host-associated > Plants > Roots > Nodule | place: USA: California | collected... | reverse complement strand
TCATAATGGAAAATATTCAAATTATTATGAAGTATTTAAATGTGATTAATTGATTTTATATCATATTGTGCTTTAATGTTCAAATCTGTTCATAATGGAAATTATTCAAATTATTATGGACTAGTTAGATGTGATTAATTGATTTTATATCATAATGTGCATTAACGTTCAAATCTGTTCATAATAGAAATTATTCAAACTATTGATGAGTATCCCAGATATAATTTCTCTATGTTATAATAAATTATTTCTGATACAGACTTAATCAAGTTTAATGCAGTATGAAAATTAGAGAAGTATTTCTAGTTTGAGCTCCATACATCAGAAAGTCAAGATTGCTCTGTTCAAGCATCCCAACGACTAGTTTCTAAAAAGCTACATATACAGGAGCAAGTTCAAGTTGAAGAATATACAAGAAGAAACAAAAAGAGAAATACATCATATAATACATTGAAGAAAATATACTGAGTGTCTATTGTCAATCTGTTATTGAGAGCATCTAGAGTTTTGGGTTGTGTGAAACCATTGTGTAATTCTTCACCATTGTGAAGTAAACCCTTGTGAGCTTTCATTGTTCTCTCCTTTGAGAGTGTTTCTTTAGTTCTTGAGTGGTCTTGATCTCAGGGGGAGACTGAGACTGGTATAACCTGGAGAGGTTTGTGTACTCGTGATAACCTGGAGAGGTTTGTGTACTCGTTGTAACCTGGAGAGGTTTGTGTAATCGTTGTAACTATTTGCTGAATAGTGGAACCTCTTGAACGGTTTGTTCAAGGGAGAACTGGACGTAGCCCAAGAGATTAGGGTGAACCAGTATAAAACTACTTTATCTGTGCTTATATATTTTTGCCTTGGTTGGTGGTTTCTATTTATAGCAAATTGAGTTCAGGCTCCATTCAACCCCTCCTTCTGGAGCCAACTGTTCCATCATTTTCATTGTAACTCTCTTGACCCTTGACTCAATCCTATCCTCTTTCACTTTGAGGTTGGTAAAGAATACCTTTACAAGATCTGAAAAAATGTTACCAGCCAGCCCGAGGAACTTTTCAAGCTCCTGGAACTCCAACATTTGACTCACTTCCAGCAATAGCTCCTGTGACTTCGTCCAATCAAGGCTTACATACTTTGGAGGGTTAATGACTTTCCTGCTAAAATCCTTGAAATATTTATTGATGTTTTCACTTGTTTCAGTGCCAAGCATGCTTGCAAACCAGGCCTCAAGATGGCCTCTTGTGTCTATATACCTTCCTGCACTCACTGTTTGTTTAACTCTCTTTCTTGGGTAGCTTGAGGATGTCGTGGATTTGTTTTGTGGGTGCGAAAAGAGTGGGTCTGCAACTGGTATTTTGGCTAGCAATTATGCAGAATCTTATGCATAATGCATGCTCAAAGTATAACATATATAAGCACACAACATACCACAGTCACAAGCAATTTGAATTTCACCCATTGGATAATTTGAGTTGGAGTGTTGTATCTTGGTAATCCTTTGAGACAAGACAACCCCATATTGGGAATGTGTAGAATACTTACATGTACAACTTGCTTTTCACAGTTTCACCTTTTTGACTCCCAATTTGGTGAAGACAAGTGGCATTAAGTGGTCAAAAGTAGTCAAAAGTGAGTAGTTGGGAAGTTGAACTCCATTCAATGTCATTGGCATGCTCAAGTATTTTCACTTCAATGTGGTTTAGAGTATTTGATTTTACAACACTAGAATCAAAATAGAAAAAATAAACTGAATTTTAAAAACTGCTCCAGGGTTAAAAATAAATCGGTTTCAACTCGTTTAAATCGATTTATTTTTGCTGCAGTAAGCAAAATGTTATGCAATTCAGTTTTTATGCAATGTTTAGGATATCCAATATGCCTAACTTAGTTCTCAAGTAGTTAAACCTATCCTTAGCAAGTGGTTTAGTAAAAAAGTCTGCTAATTGTTTCTCAGATTCAATAAACTTGATTTCACATACACCATTACTAACTTGTTCTCTAATAAAGTGATGCCTAATCTCTATATGCTTAGTTTTAGAATGATGCACTAGATTTTTAGTGAGATTAATAGCATTAGTATTTGTAAGAAACAGTTTTGGCTGAAATACAAGAGAGGGGGTGAATTGGATTTCAAAATCTTTTTCAAAACTATTTAACCTTTTAAGAAAATTCAAATCAGTTTGATAAACTGGATCTTTATTGACTTTATTGAGCAAAGCATTAGAATGAATTAGTAAACAGAATACAATCCAGTCACAGTACAATGCAGCAAACCAAACAGTTTTATCAGAATTCAAATGTTAGTATAAAAGCGATTTAGTTTACTAGACAGAAACAGAATAGAAGTTAACCACGCAAAATGAACTGATCAACTTCGATTCAATCAACAGTTTGAATTATTATGAATCAATCAAAAATAAAATTATTTTTATCAAAGAAACAATTATTAAAAGATGTTTAAGTCTTAAATCAATTATAGTTCAATTATAGATTCTGAAAACAGTTTATACAGTGAACCAGTCAATTAAATCAGTGATCAAGAAGAAGAAAGAAGATTCAAGAACACAAAGGTTTTTATACTGGTTCACCCACCAAACGGGCTACGTCCAGTCCCTCACGCACAGTAAGCATTTCACTAAAACTGATCAACTGATCAAGTTTATAACACTTGCCCACGACAAGACTACACTGCATTCGCAGCAACCACTGTTGAACCTACAGCAGACCAAGAAACCACACAGAGTCCACTGTGCATTTCAAGATCTCCCTTGCTGAAACCCACAGCAAGTCACAGTTATACAGAGTCCACTATATAACCAAAAACATCTCATTGCAACCAGTAGTAGACCACTGCTGAACCCACATCAGAACAAGAAATCACACAGAAACCCACTGTGTGTTTCAAGAACACCCTTGCTGAAACCCACAACAAGTCACTGTTATACAAAACCCATTGTATAACCCAGAACCGCCTCACACTGAACCTCGTAGTAGGCAAACCACCAGTACAGTCCCACTATACCACGAATTACACCCCAGTAATTCAAGAACGCAGTAGCAATTTCAATACAAATGAAAGATTAACACAATCACAACAATACAAGCACTTCTATACAAAAGATTACAAAAGTAATAAAGAAAGGGTATAAAAGGATTAGTCTGATGATAAAATCAGTGAAGAAACTGTCTCAGTCTAATCAAAGCTCCAGTAGCAATTCAAGAAAATAGTTCTTTGATGAAAACGTTGATTGATCTTTGATCACTAGACTCAAGGACGCTTTTGCTCTCTTTGAAATCTCAAATGTTCTTGCTCAGAAAATGTTTAGAATGATTTTTCGTATCTCTCAAAATTTCGCACCAGCTATTTATAGACAACTCTCATTTAAAATTCAGTCGATTGATTTTTCAAATAGTCAACTGTTTTTCTCTGGTTAGGTAAAACAGTTGTTCAAAACGCAAGTTTTGATTTTAATTATTTCTCAAAACTTTTGTTAATACAGAAAATACTTGTGGAGCTTATCATTGATTAAGATTGCATGCATAATTGATTAGACCTCAAACTTACCCAACAACACACACTCCTAAGTTCTAGACCAAGTCTTCAATCTTCATGAAATCTTCATGCATTCCACATATGATCATAAGGTCTTGAACATGTTCACTTGGTTGGCTTCATCAAATTATCACAGTAGCCAACTGGTGCTAACAGTATTGCCACAAAATAGAGGTACCTTTGCGACTTTAAGACCATAGTCACTAAGTTGCTGCTTGAGCCAACAAATTTGAGCACAACAGCTCCCAACTACAATGTATTTGGCCTCAGCAATTGAAAGAGCAACGCAAGCTTGCTTTTTGCTATTCCATGAGATAAGACTTGCTCCAAGTAGATTGTATGTACCACTTGTGCTTTTTCTATCTAGCTTGCATCCAACGAAATTATGAGTATACTTTGAGACTATGTGTTGCTTCATTAGGATACCATAAGCCAACATTTGTGGTTCCTTTGAGGTACTTGAGAATTCTCTTGGCAACATTGAAATGCGACTCCTTCGGATTTGTTTGGAACCTGGCACACATGCACATGCTAAACATTATATCGAGCCTGCTGGCTATGAGATAGAGCAAAGATCCAGTAAGTCCCCTGAACTTAGTTTTTCCATGTTCATCAACATTTAAGTAGCAACTGGTTGATACCGGAGTTGATGCCTTTTTGCAGCCTTCCATCTCAAACTTCTTTAGTACATCTGTGCAGTATTTTGATTGGCTCGAGAATGTGCCATTTGTCAATTGTTTGATCTGTAGCCCTAGGAAGTAATTCAACTCTCCCATCATAGACATTTCAAACTCCCCCTGCATAGCTAACACAATTTCTTAACAAAGAAGCTCATTAGTTGATCCAAAGATTATATCATCAACATATACTTTGACAAGAATTATATCACTATCAGATTTCTTAATAAAGAGAGTTTTATCTACTTCACCACTTTCAATGCTCTTGGATACCATTCCCTCGAAGCTTGCTTTAAACCATAGAGAGCTTTCTTAAGCTTGTACACATGTCTAGGCAGCTCGTGGTCTTCAAACCCAGGTGGTTGAGTGACATACAGTTTCTTTATTTATAAACCCATTTAAGAATGCACTCTTCACATCCATTTGGAACAACTTGAATCCATTTAAGCATGTATAGCTCAGCAGCAATCTCACAGCTTCAATTCTAGCAACTGGCGCATAGGTTTCATCGTAATCAATGCCTTCTTCTTGATTGTAACCCTTGGCCACGAGTCTTGCTTTGTTCCTCACAATGATGCCTTGCTCATCCATCTTTTTCCTGAACACCCATTTAGTCCCTATCACACTCATCTCACTGTGTCGCAATTGGGATCACGACGGGGACGGTGATCCAAAAAAATTAATAAAATAATTTCAAGAGAATAGAGTCGCCACCATAGTTTTTATGAAAAATTATGGATAAACCGAGAAAATGATAAGGCAGGTTTGCAAAAATCAGATTTCGGGTTCGAGAGTTGATTACATGTGGGAAGGTATTAGCACCCCCAGAATGTCCGTCCTAAGACGGTACCTTTAATTAAACATGTAAAATGAGTGTGATTTTCAAAATGTTTATTTTCCAAAAGAAACAAAAATGCAGATGAAAACAAACAAAAATATTTTTTATTTTATTTTTAAAGGGTTCAACAATGTTTGACCTTGCTCCTACGTATTTCCATAAGGAATGGAAAATCAGGGTTACGTAGTTCTTTGTTGAAAATTATTTGTTGATGTGTTTTGATAATTTTAATTTTGAAAATTTTATATATTTTTTATTTTTTTTAAATTCCTTTTGAAAATTGATATTTTTGTACTTTTTGGGAATATTATATTTTTAGAATTTTATATTAAAATTTTGATATTTGGAAATTAGAAATTTGATTTTGAAAACGGTAGGAGTACATTAGGTGCGAGCGACCATGCTCAATACTCCTACGAATCAAATATTTTTGTGAATTTTAACGGTAAGCCTCGTGTTGGATATCACTTGGCGCGTATAAACTAGACTTCAAAACCTTTCGAATAGTTGGAAGTTTAATTGAAATTTACTTAATAAAACATCTTTTAAAAAAATGAAGAAAATAAAATATAATGCAAAGAAAAACATAATGCCAAATTTTTTTGTTTACTTTTATTTTTATAAAAAGGGGATTAAGGGGACATTTTTTGGAATCAAAGAGAATTATGGGTGCAGGTCCAAACGTATGGGGTGTAGGAAGTGACTCCACCCACTGAAAACTCAATTAGGGTTAGGAGCACTTTGGGAATCGAAGAGAATTATGGGTGTAGGTCCAAACGTATGGGGTGCAGACTCAGAACACTAGTTGGGTCAAAAGCATGCGTGAACAGTTGTTGCCGCCGCTTGGAACGAAAGAGGCTACAGTGCATGAGGGTCGTCCCAGACGACGGCAACTCAGCAAAAACACAGCGGTGTTGGAGGGAAGGACGACGGTGCTAGGTGGTGGTAGCGTGGGAGTTCGTTTGGGTTGTGGGGGTGTAATGGTGACGTCTGCTGCGAGCCAGGGTGGCGCGGAAGGTTTGATGGTGAGTTTCTGTGGTGGTGAGATCCCTCTATGAAGGGTGAAGGTGTGGGAGGCACGGTCGAGGTGAGGTAGTGCAATGGCAATGGTTGGTGGTGGAGAGGGCATGACTCTCCTTTGGAGTCAACGCCGGCAATGGCGGTAGGTGGTGGTTGGAGAGTATAACCATGACAAGGTGGTTGTTGGGGCTTTACATCACCCTTTAGGTCAGTTTGAGTTATGGGCTTCAATGGTGCAGTGGCATGGTGGTTTCTTTGGGTGGTAAGGGAGGTTGTGCGCGAGGCGTTTTGGGTGGTGGTTTCTTTGAGCTTGGCGTGGTGGGGGATGTTTTGGAGGCTTGGTGGAGCTTGTCATGGGGTGTTTTTTAGGAAAAGTGGCAGCGATGGTTTGCAAGGTGATATGTGGTGGTGTGCGAGGTGGTATGAAGATCACGGCCATGTGGAATGCTCGGTGTGTGGATGAGAATGGTGTTGAGAGGCATGGTGGTGATATGGCTGATGACTTAGGTTAAGGGAAACATGGTCGTGAATGGCTGACGGAGGTAAAGATGCCATAGGCTTCTCTTTCCATGTGAGGGTGGCTTTTATGGTACAGTGGCGTGGTGGCTCCTTTTAGGGTTGGATGGGGGCTTCAATGGTGTAGTGGCTCCTTTTAGGGTTGGATGGGGGCTTAATGGTGTAGTGGCATGATGCTTTCTTGGTAGTTTGGATGGGGGCTTCAATGGTGTAGTGGCATGCTGGTTTCTTGGTGGTTTTGTGGAGGGGCATGGTGGAGATGTTTTGGAAGGCTTGGTGGAGGTACATGGGAGGTCTAAACTTAGAGGCAAAAGCGTGAGAGTGAAGTGGAGATGCATAGTGTGACCTAGATGGGAGCCATGGTTGTGTGTGAGCTTGAAAACCAAACGTGTTTTATTAGGTGCAGCGAATTTAAAGGGACGAGTCAGTAAGTGCATGGGTTCTCCTTCCTACGTGATGATGGCTTTTATGGATGTGGGTGCAGAGGTTGTGGTAGCATAACTCCTTTTGCGAGCATGAAGGGACCAAATGTGTGAGAACAGGGTGAGAAATGAGGGAGGAAGAAAGTGATAATGTGAATGCGTGGCTGCTGGGTTTGAGTTTCTTTGGGGTTGGATGGGGTTTCTATGGTGCAATGGCGGAAGCATGGTGGCAAGGTGGAGGTATCTTGGCTTGGGGGATATGTATGGTTCGTAAGGGAGGTGCTTGTTGGAGGTGATTATGAGGGTTGGGCAACATATGGTGGTTCATATTTTATTTGACAGTGTATTTATTGGATTTGATCATGAGAGAATGTATACATGGTGCGTGATACGTGAACCAAACCAATAATAATGTATGTCAATGTAACTGGATATGTAGCAGACAAGGCAAAAAGAAACGTAGATAGAAAGTGATAACCTCTTGACACTTTTTCCTTACTTTTGTGCCAAAGGGGAAACTCCAATGGCCGGTGTTCTGCGCATTGTTTTACTAGAGCTCGAGCCAAAAGTCTGAAAAAAAAGCATGAGGTGAAGGAGAAAGAATGTGGGTCTTTGGTTTCTCTGAACGATTCTCTCTATTTCAAATTTTTGGGTCCCCCTCCTTGTGAATGGTTCCCCTATTTCAACTTTGAGTGAGTTTATTACTTTTGCCCTGAGTGAAACCATAACAGGTATTCTCTATGTGTTACTTTTGCTATCCAGCCTCTAGGAACGAGAGCTCCATGGAACAGAAGGAAACCCAGTGAATCAGAGTCTCCTTCCACATGTCGTGTGTACCCTTAACAAGAAAAAGAAAAGTTGATCCCCTTCTCTGTTGCGTTGACCCCTCTCAATTAGATGCAAGGTGACGTAGGCTATTATCCTGGCTACACAGGGGGAGGCCCCAACTTTTAGTTTGGAGAGTTGTGGTGTGAGAGTGGTAAGGCAATGTGTACAGAAGATCTCGTTGATCCTAGGACAAACATGGAAAATAGGAGAGCTACCTTTTTTTGAATTTTCTTTGTCTTTTGTTATTATTACCCTTTTATAAGGAAATGAATATAAAATAAAAATGTAAAATAGAACTATATATGATAAAGGATGAGAAATATATTTTTTGAATTTTCGTTTTCCTAAAGTAAGAAATTAAACCAAATTTATTTATATTTTGTTGAAGAACGAAAATAAAAGAAGAATAGAATAAATATTTATCTACTTTTAAAAATAAGAGAAAATCTTAAATCCAAACTAAAAAGAAATTTATTTTATTATTATCATGATAAATATAAGAGAAAAATAACCATGAAATTAAAAGAGAAATAAAATTTACACTTGTTTTTTTTGTTAGAAACTTTCCCTGCTTTTTTGAAATAAGATCTATCCACCCAGACGAAATTGGGTGTTGACAGCTGCCCTCTTTACTTAAATTTTCCTTGATAATTTGGAAATTAAAATTTTCATATTATCGAGGTGAAAATTAAGTAAAGACGGAAACTCTAATTCTGTCCGGTTTGAAAAAGGGAAAGGACATTTCAAGCATTTGGCCATAAAAGAAAAGTTACTATTTGAAGAAAAGGAAAAAGTGAGGTCAAGACCATTACAAAGTAAAGAGTCACGCACAATCACATGCTGAAAAATAAAAGTGAGGTCGAGACCATTACAAAGTAGAGGGTTATGCACCGTCACATGTTGAGAAGTAAAAGTGAGGTCGAGACCATTACAAAGTAGAGGGTCGCGCACCATCACGAACTGAAAAGTAAAAATTGAGACCTTGCTTCGTAGAGGGTCGTGTTTGAAGAAGATTCGAAGAAAGTTTAGACCAATCCTGAGGAGAGGGTCTTTGTTTGAAAAGACTGAAGTTTGGTTTGACCAATCTCGATAAGACGGTCTCTGTTTGAAAAAGATTGAACTTTGTAAACAGTCATCAAATGAATGCTGAAATGGATTTTGAATGATACATGCTTTATGGTGAATGCTTGAATGTATTCAAAAATTTTCCTTTTTCTATAAGTTCTATAAGAATGCATGCGACTTTTTTGTTTGGATGAAAATACATTTATGAATGCATGAAACTCTATTTGTCATAAGTGTTCTTTTGTTTGATATTGACATTTAGAAAGAAGCTCGGTGCATGAGATTCACTCTTTTCAATTTTCTTTTTAGCACTTTGATGTTGACATTTTAATTTAATTGTTTTCTTTTATATCATTGAATTCATTTGAAATTTGCTCTTAAAAATGAGGGATATTGCAAATCCTAAAGTCATTGTTAAGATTGAGACATTGTTGACGGTTCCCTTTGAAACATCTTATTGTATGCGTTTGAATCCATAGGCAAATGAAATAGGTTGGACAAAAAGTTAAGGAAACTGGGATTGCACAACCTCAAATATGTCATCATGTGCATCCCTATCTAAAAGGAAAGATCCAAACAAAGTGTGAAATGAAAACTGACCCAATTTTGGTGTAGCAATGGGTAGACTAGGTGAAGTGTGGATTGCTTATTAGAAGGATGGCCTAAATAGCTAGGTGGTGAAGACTAGGGTTAAGTAATATGTTATGATGCTTTTCACATGTACTTCTACGTGTCAGGTCTGTGCAAGGTATTCATGTAAGCAAAACTATCCTAGCTTAGATGTGCAAGAGTGAAGCAAGGTTTGGATAAAGGTGATTTGCTTTTTGTAAGGTGAAAGGAAAGGATTTCCCCGATATTGATTTTTCTCAGTTAGCTTGCTTTTGGTTGATAACAGAAAAGTTGTCTTCTGATAGGAGCTTTTCGAACAACTTTCTTTCTTTTTTTTACTGTTTTTTTTACCGAGTTGTTAATCACATCTCCTTGTCACAGGGTTAAGCTTTGAAAATTAGAGCAATCAGTCCTCAATTAATATGGACTTTATTAGGCTTGTAACGTGGTCAGGGGTTGAAAGGTTGTAAAGAAAAGGATACGAAGACTCAAAAATTATTTGTTGGGTTTTAAAATTTGACACAAAGATCGTCAGTCAAATGATCTTTTGTTAATATATATTTCTTTTATTTTTTATTATTAAAAGGTTCAGAGCAGTTTTTAAGTTACTATTTTATATTTTATATTTTATTTTGTTGAATTAGGGAGTGAGAACATGGGATGCAGTTAAGAAGATTGGCTCATTCTTCTTTATTATTATTATTTTTTATTATTTTGAACATGCAATTTAAAAACAGTCTGGTATATTTTATTATTTTATTATTAAAAGGAGGTAGTTCTGAGGATTGACTCAGTCTTTTTTATTATTTAAAAAATAAATTTAACGTGCAGATAAAGAAGCAGTTTTAAAACAGTTTCAATTTCTTTTTATGTATTTTCCTTTTATTTATTATTCTATTTTTATTTTTCATGTTAATTATTTATTTATTTATTTTATTTTTTCGTTTTTTATCTTTATTATTTTTATTTATTTTCATTTTCTAAGACTCAATGGAGAAATTCAACCCTATTTTTTCTATTATCATTTTTTCAAAAAAAAAAACCTAAACTAATAAATATATATTTTATTTTATTATTCATTTTTTATTTTTGATTTTAATTATTATTCTTTAGTGTAAAGAAATATTTAATTTATTACTTTCAATTTATTTTATTTTAAATTATACTTACCCAGACGAAATCGGGTGTTGACATATACAACGTCAATTTGAAATGTCACTTTATATGTGTGTGGCGTTTCCGCGTACCGTCATAGATCTGGGCACCACAAAATATAAAATGGCGCTATTGCTCGAACCACTGTAGCATCCGCCATATAACAACTTTTATAATGCGGTTTTTTTTTTGTGCACATAAATAATGTTAATTGAAATTGTAATAATTGTTTTTATTGACAAACACCATTATCAATTTTTTGATATGACGCTTGCTATGGTCATATTATAATAAATTGTGAATTATAATACGTTAGTTCAAACTGTCGTAATTAGAATATTAAATAAATGCAATATTTCCAAAATGTTATAATTATCTAGCATTTCATAATTAGTAAATTAGCTTTCATAACATATATTATCTTGCTTTCGTAATTATCCAACATATTACAACAAAATATTATTATCCATCAAGATTAAAAATGACACAGTTTATAATAACAAAATATTATTGTCATTTAAGTATTAAGGTTCACAATATATTATTCCAACATATACTAATTTGTCTTTGTCAAATTGTTCAGGCAGATTTAAGTACTAAAAGACTAATATTAATAAATTGTGTAAATTGTTCAGGCACAATTACAACTGAGCTACTACAAAATATTATAATTCACAACTGAACTACTATAAAAACAACATCTTTAATCTGTCTTGCTTCCTCTACTTGATCCTATAATCTGATTTAACAATGGAGCACCACTTCCAACATCTAATGCCTGAAATGAAGAAAAGAAAGTTGTCTTTATTAATACAATAAAATCTACATGTTAAACATTACATTAGCATGTATACATCATTACCAATATTAAAATAATAATTAAAGTAGCAAACTAGTTGTCATGATAGCAAAATGTTCTGGAACGTCTGGTTTTGTAGCAATGTAGGCAAGCAAAGAATTTATTTGGTCATTCAAAGTTGCAAAATCAGTTATAATTCAATTTATTGACTACTAACTCCAGAAAAAAGTCTAACGGATGAGCATTAGGTCCAATTGAGGTAACCCAGGTTGTGTTGTTTGTGGAGAAGCAGCAGGAGGAGGATTTGTAGATTGAGCACCTACAGGCACTCTGGCTACAAGTAAAGCTTCAACTTGCTCAGGATACCCTAACATTGATGAATGATAACAATTGGTGGCCTGTCAAAATAAAACCTTTAAATAGCACTTAATACATATTAAAATAGTTGAAATTGACATTTATCTAAAAAAGTAAAAAAAATCCTAGAAAAATTGATCGCTCACAGTGCCTCTAATGCAACAGGAGCTTGAGGTGCAGTTGACACTATGTTGTTGAAGTAGGACGTGCACTAGTATGTGGTGTCTGCAATGAATACAAACTTTTTACATAATGTTTAGATAACACATAAGAGAGATTATGTTATATCCCGTAATAAGGTAAAGCCTAAATGATAGAAATATTGCAAACTATTCTCACCTTGGTCGATGGTGCAACTGAAGTAGTAGATTCGTTACCAGATGTGCTCTTACTCTAGCATATTTTAAACACATAATTCTAATTTAGTGCATAATTACAATTCTGGCAGAATATGCAAAATAGCATTGATTTTTTAGAAAAATGAACTAAAACCAGAATTACAATAAAACCATACTTTCTTGGTGAATTAACATATGTTGTACCAGAGTTTTATAATTCTTTCTTCATGGATGCATCAATTTTTTTTTTTATAATTCTTCCTTTTGAAATAGAAAAAATTTAAGAATTTTCTTTTTCCTATTGTGAGGAGAAAAACATGTCTTCCATCATAATATCAAATTAATTTTATAATATTATTAAAAATCTCATTTATTTATGAAATATGATATATTTATTATATTTAATATATGTATTAATGAATACATAACTTCTACATTAAAGTTAGATATATTAAAATATATAAGCATTTAAAATATACTATATTTATTAAATTTAATAAATATATAATTACGATTAATAAATAGACGACTAATATAACATTATGCAATAAAGTATACAACTAAATAAAAATTAATTTCTAGAAAGTTAAATACCTTGCCCCACCATAATTTACAAGGTGTTCAAAGAGATTTCTCAGTCTATTTAAGCAAAGATTTTCTTGTCTGCTGAACATATACATCTCATAGAAAAACATTAAGAGTAAAGTTCGTTGTTAGAAATGACTAAGTTTTCTTTTACATCTATAGTTTCCTTTATCCTTATCCTTTCAGGTTTGATGATTTCCCAAGTTCTAATATTTTGATAACATCCGATGCAATGTTAAATTTTTCATTGATCAATAATTTGTTCTAATTCTACTTTATATTTTTCAGTTATTTCAAGCAAAGTAGATGCCCTAAGATGTCAAAAAGTGTTACAACCCACAAACTGCAACCTCGCACAATGTCAATCAGAATGCTACAAGATGTATGGCAACTCTAGAGGGAGTGGACAATGCATTCGCAACATTGGTAATACTGCTTATGCATGTGTCTGTATCTATGATTGTAATGCACCACCAATTTTGGTGCAATCTTAGCCAGTGATAATATGTACCTAGTTAAAGAGGGTGAGAGGGATAAGATTATTAAAGTTAATCAATAAACAATTTTGTGACCCATTCGAGTAAAATATTGATATTGGCCCTTTATTTGTTAAATATATTTTCCATTTCAATCTATTTTTTTGAAAAAAATATTTCATTAATTTTATGGTTCTTTTTTCTAAAACCAAAAAGATCATCTCCCTTCTACTACAACAATCCCCATATGCTACTTCTGACACCTTGTTACATTAAGAATAAGGTTTAATTTTTTTTATTAGGTAGTTACTTGAATCAATATAAAAATAAAATGCCATTCGATCTAAATGTATTCTAAAATTCAAAGAAAATCAAACCAATTTTTTAATATTTGATTTGGATAAACTTTTCGGATTTTTGTCATTATAAAATTGTCAAAAATCTTTAAGAAAACTTTTTAAATACTTTACCATATGTAAAAAATAGCATATTTTAAATTATTTATATTTATAATTTCAATCATTTTTTTTATTATTAAACAAACTATATAATCATATAATTTAAAATTTGCAATACAAATTTGCTCTTATATGGTAAATAAAATACACTCGAATAAGAAAAACAACATTTAAAAGAAAGTCTTATATACATATATATATATATATATATATATATATATATATATATATATATATATATATTTTTTTTTTTTTTTTATATATTTTTTTTTTTTTTTTTTTTTTTTTT
>Ga0099825_1006931_pt1 | contig 13973 bp, 6 predicted proteins | sample SiratroredBW_FD_76838 | JGI IMG/M metagenome (GOLD analysis project Ga0099825, IMG submission 76838) | Root nodule microbial communities of legume samples collected from California, USA - Siratro red BW | ecosystem: Host-associated > Plants > Roots > Nodule | place: USA: California | collected... | reverse complement strand
TATAATCCCCCCGTGTCTTGTTTTTCTCCCTCCCCCGTCCCTCCCTCCTTGGATTAATTTATTTGTTTATTGGATTTTTTTTTTTTTTGTCTTTCTATTTTTCTTTAATTTTTAACTTTATGTTCTTTACTTAGTTTTGAAGTACATTTGAAATTAATAACGGTTTGTAAAATGATAAAAAAAACAATTTAAAGAGACTCAAAGTTTTAAAGGGGTGCATTCTAAATTAGAAAATATTTAATGAATAAAACAATTTAAATATATTAAAAATAAAATTTAAAAACTTTAATGCAAGAAAATATTTATCTAATAAATACATGGTAATGAGCATCTTTAAAATATTAACTAAAATAATAAATATTTTTTATTGGAACTATACAAAAATTCTATGAAGAGCATATCACATTTATTACTTTTTTAATTCATTAATTAATAATCTTAAAATTTAAAATTTTAAACTAAAATACATTATCATTGTGCATGAATTAATGATTTAGAATTATTACCTAATTCACTCATTAGTGCAAACTCTGAAAACAAAAATTACAGAAACAACAAAAAAGACATAAAATAACAAAAAAGACATAAAATAGTCATTGAAAAAGTAAAAAAATTGCAACACAAAAATTGAAATTGGAGATGCGGGGGATCGAACCCCGTGCCTCTCGCATGCAAAGCGAGCGCTCTACCATTTGAGCTACATCCCCAAGTTGAGATAATTCTGTAATTTTTTAATATATATATACAGTATTTATTGTTCAATTTATTTTCCAGTTTATGTAATAGAAATACTCTTTCAACGTCTGGTTTAATCAAAGAACAATTTTATATTTTTTAATTTAAACTGGTAAAATTTATAACTAGTATAATATTTTTATTTATTTAAAGTTAAGTTGTTTGGAATTATTTAGATAAGCAGTTGAATTTTTTTTTAAAGAACTTTAAAATAGTACATGAGACCATTTTAATAAAAAAAAAGAAGTTATTTTAAGTAACCCAAAATAACTCCTAGGTATTTATTATTCTACCCTAGAGATACCCATAGGACCTCATTCTGAAAGCACCAAACATCTTTATTGCATTGTGCTCTCCAAGAACATTGTGTGCTTATTAAATTTAAGTTAATCAAATTCATACATATTATTTGTCATGTTTTTGTTTTTTATATATAAAATATGAAAATAGTGCAATAGGGATAAGGAGGTTTATGAATACTATCGAGCATGGGCGCTCTTACGTGTTGGGTTACTCAAAGAAGCCTCATTAAAGGATTGGAGAATTATTATATAGAATATTGATGGCATATATATATATATATATATTATTTAAACTAGTCTTTGGATGTCATGGATTCACTCTCATAAGGTGTGAAGCAAACACACATCATCATGAAGGTTTTGAGTTCAAGACTTTAGTATCAAAAGTCATATATATACTTTAAATTTTAACTCTATCTACTAAAATTAATAATAGATCAACTAACATATATTTCTATCTTTCTATTCCTAATAAATAAATCAAATTTCTAAACTAATGGCAGAAAAAAGTAGCACGACAAATAATCACAAAAAATAAACAAGTGACAAAACATGAAAAGCAATATTTGATTAAAATGTTACACTTACAAGCTGGGGTTGACGAACAAAGATGTTACCATGCTTAAAAACATTTTAAAATGTTACTTTAACCTCCATTTATTAGTTATACAAATTTAAAATTATGTAAATATTTGTTATTGGCTATAATTGAGCTTTTGTTTAACTTTATTTATTTGTATATTAGGGTTTAATTGTGCTACACAGATATCTAGGATTAAAAAATCTCTCTCCCTATATATATATATATATATATATAATCAATCTTGTGTTTTTTTTTCACACAAAAAATCACTATTTTTTATTAAATATACAAATAAAAAATATATTCTTTCTGTAATTGTTTTTCAAATGTATGTCATAATTAAAAGTTAAAAATATAATATTTTTTATTATTTTATTAAAATACAAAATTAATATTATTTATCATAATTAAAAAATGATAAATTATTAGATCGGGACAAAATCATAGATCTAATTTTAACTATTTAAGATGGTCTTGACAAAAACATTTTTCTATATGATCTGATAATAATAAATAGTATTCAAAACTCATAATATATCATTCATTAACATGAAAGACGTAAGCAAATTTTATTCTATCTATATTTTAATATATTTCATAGTTTTATAAACTATTACTAATTCTTTCATTTCAGTCCAACATTCAATTTTAACCAACAAGCATATAATTCAACATTTTATTCAATTCTACACAATCATAAACTACAGTCTCAAAATTCGATTCATCCTTCAACATTTATAAGTCATCATCAAAATAATGCTTATTTACCTATCATAAGTAAATGCATAAACTTAAACATCCAATTCTAATTCAATTAAAATAATTAACAGTAATGACTTCTCTTATTTGAAAACAACTTAAATTATAAGGATTTTACAAGAAAGGTATAAAAAATTTGAGGATTCTAAAACTCTAAACCTTAAACAGGACAAATAAGAAAAATCAAACTTCAAACAAAAACCAAACTAATAAAATTACTATTTTTTTCTACTAACCAAACCAAATAAAGCATAAATATTAAAAAAAAATGAAATTTAGAAAACTAGATGAGAAAAGAAAACAAAGAATGAGCTAGAGTCACGAATATACTGATTAAAAGTTAACTTTAAATTAAAAAACATTTTTTTTTCAAAAATTACAAATTATATTTTGAGATTTGATAAATCAAAATTATATTTAACATTTATTCTGTTATTATTAGGTTAACTAAAAAAAACCACATATCAACATGTAGTTGGTTTAAATATTACCATGTTTTAAATAATGTCTCCAATTTTATTAATGGAAAAATGTAGTGTAGTTGAGAGAGATAAGCTAGGATGCCAACAAAGATTAGTCATTAGTAAAATAGATTATAACTCCCTCCTCTTAAAATGCTTACAAACATACAAATAAATCAACTCTAGACCCCGGGGTCAATGTTAAAGTAAGAGTTGGTGAGTGAAATTACTTCATTTTTTATACAAATTAGTGTTTATTCAACATATTTATTAAAACTGAATATTTGGATAAAAGATTTTTTTTCTTCTGTTTTTCGATAAAATTATGAATGAGATTTTTCAAATATATTTGGTCGGTGCACAAAAGTTACATTCTAAACCATGTTACATCCCAACGGCTATATTTTGTTGCCTCTGCCACCCATAAATCACAATCATTTGCTTCCCACAACGGTCCAATTTCCTCCCACAAAAACTCAACCATATTAAAACAAACAACATTGTTCATTACACTTGTAATTTATCTTCGTACGTTGTTGCAATGAACACTGCTGAAAAGGTTCAGCATGTCACAAAGAAAAGTTCCGATGAACTTCTCAGGAAGTTTGCTGAAGTGGGTCACGCTAACAACGTCCCAAAGAAGAAGAACATCACCAGGAGGGTAGACGCCGCCGCCGCCGCCGCCGCCGCCTTCGTTGAACGGAGGTCGCTTCTACCGCCGCCTGCCGCCACGCGAAAGACGGCGTTGCTCCGGCAAATTAGGATTGGAGGGGCACACATCACGAGGACAAGGGATTTCAGAAACAAGTCGCTGTTGGGAACCATTGAGAAGGTAAATCAATTTTATCTAAAAGTTTTATTACATGATTTTCTTTTTTTTTGTATAAACTAATTTGAATTTTTTTTTAAAATAATTATAAAAAAATTTGTCGAAAGAGGTAAGAATTTTAGGTAAAAAAAAAAATCTATAAGTTAAACTATATTTTATACTCTTTTTTTTGTTGTGTCATTTTTTTATAAACGTATGTTTTTTTATGATTTGCTGTAACTGCTACTATTAATTGAGAATGTGGCATGTTTGTTTTATTTGGCTTAATTTTACTGACACTGTTGGTTGGGAGTTTTTGTTATTTTTCTTCTGATTGGTTTGTTTGCATCAATTTTATTATTTGTATTTAAACAATGAATAAAGGAAAAAAAAAACAAAGTAAGAAAAAAAAGAGAGGAAATATACTCTTTTAACACAGAATTATTATTTCATTAAAAATTATATTTTAAGTAAAAATAATTAAAAAAATTAAAACAACATTGAGACAATTTTGTTTTCTAATGCTTTCTTTGCTTTTGAGACATTAAAAAACAGTTTTCAATTCTTTATTTTGACTACAACTGGTAACTAAAATGTTTATGCTTATGTAATCTGAATGATAACACAAATGCGGTTAAATATATTTTTAATCATGTGCTTTTAGTTAAATTTGATTTTGATCCTTATATCTTAAAATTTGATTAATTAGTTCTTAAATTTTAAAAATTATGTGAATTTATTATTTTATAAACTTTGTGATGGTAAAAAACAGTATTAAATTTATATGAACGTGAAGAATTCATTACTAAAATTTGATAAAAAAAATAAAAATAAGGGTCAAATATATTTTTTATTTTGTATTTTTCGTGAAATTTGGTTTCCCTAAATTTTAAAAATTGTGTAAATTCAATCATTCTATGATAATAGAAAAAAAAAAATTGCCACCAATGAGAATTTAGTTTTTTTTTTAACAACTTCCAATTAAACTATATGAATTAAGAATTGCCATCATTCATTCTCAACTAAACTATATGAATAAAAAGATTGTTGATGTGTCTTAATCATAAAGAAGTGAAAGATGTGAGAATGAGAAAGGAAAAGTGCAATAAAGTTTTATTCACCTTTCAATCAATCAATTTTCTTGCATAATTTTGTTGATGTCTCTCAATTGCATAACTTGTCTTTTTCATTGCATCTTCTTGTAGACATGGCGTAGAACCATAGAAGGGGCTTCTAGAGCTTTCATGGAGAGGCACTATCATCGCCATAAACGTTTGATCAATGATATTGTTTAGAATCTCTTTGAAGGTTAACATGTCAATTTCTAACAAAACTTCACATCAATTGATGATATTATTTCATCAAAAACCAATCATTTTTAGTTATTTATATTTTTCACATTTCCCCCTTTGTGTGGTGGTCAAAACCATACAAGGATTACTAGGTTATAAGAGAGACAATTTTGTTAACTTATGTTATTGGTTTATTCATTGATTATTTAATAAACTTGACAGTTCTCTCACCAATGAAAAATTATATTATTATTTAGATTAAATACGATATGATTGTTTTTTATAGTGATTTTACATAACTCAACTAGGGAGACAAATAGGAGAAAAACACTTGTGATTTTTATATCAAAATTATTGAATTTTTTTTAGAAAATGGTTTATTGAATTTATAACTCAAAGATAGGAATTAATTTATTCTAGGCTTTTGCTAACGTTAAACATCGAGCATTTAGATTGGGCTGGGTCACGTGATGATTTTGCTTACCATTTTACGGTTTTGAAAGTTTGACCCATGTTTGTCATTTGCTTTGGTTTATCTAAAAACATGTAGATTTTTAATTTGTAAAAGTTATTTATTTTTAAATTTCATATTAGGTACACTTTCTTTTTTATTTGGATAAGGTAGAAGTTATTTTATTTGGTTAAAATCATAAGAAGAAATCTAAAGTTTGTTATAATTTACAACTTTTTTAAAACTCACTCGAAACATTAATAAATGTTTTTTTTACCTTAACACTAAAACTAATCTTTTTAATTGCTATAATTTGAAAAAAACAAAATTGTTATAATCTCTGTCTTGACTATAAACTACAATTGTTTACCCGATAAAGATTTTGCATTCGAATAAAGATTTTACTTATTTTTTTTATATGACAACTTATCTTGCTTTTGCATTCTTATCATTGAACATGTTATCCAGTGTTCATTTTTCTTTCAAGTATTTAGATGACATAGAAGATGTTTAGAAAAAAATAAAAAAACTATTTTAAAGACTAAAAGAAACCAAAATTTAGCTTATCCTGAACTTGAGAAACAAAAACATAATTAAAAAAACTTATTGTCAATTCTCTCTCCCAAAAACTTAAATTTATAACTGAAAAGTTTAAACTACTTTTCAAAATCTGTGTGTAAAAATGTGACAAAAATATAATTTTTTTCAAAGTAAGTTGAATACAATGTAAAACAATAATTATTCAAGTATGTTCTGTCGTGTTTAGTAGTACTGTAACACATAATTGTAACAAAATATAGAAATAAGGTTAAATTGGTACAAAATATTAAATGAAATAATCAAATACAGAAATTTTGTTTTTAAACAAGAAATTTAGAACATGTAAGAAATAAATTTAGTACTGTAACACATAATTGTAACAAAATATAGAAATAAGGTTAAATTGGTACAAAATATTAAATGAAATAATCAAATACAGAAATTTTGTTTTTAAACAAGAAATTTAGCACATGTAAGAAATAAATTTAAAAGATTTGAAATTTGTATGTCATGTTTTTTACTCATATATGATACGTACAATAACAGGTAAATTATTTTTTAAATTATTTAGTTTTATTTAGTGTTCATTAAATAACATATATAACTTAATTTATTCAATATATAAAAGATCCTATAATTAATTATACCAAATAAAAGGCATAAAAAGAGATTAGTGTTTATATTAAATTGTTATTATATACACTTTTATCCCTTTTAATCTCATCATCTATAATTATCTTAGTCTCATCAACAATTTTAAATCTAAACTAATTAGCTAACTCATAGTAATTCATAAACTTTGAGGGTTTTAAATAAGTGTTAAAAACATTTATATTTCCACGTTCTCCATTATTATTGATAATATGAATAAATTTTTTGTCGTGAACTAAAGATATTGAACAAATATTTTTTTAAATGACAAATCACAAACATATTATTAATAATATGAATATATTAATAATATGGATGAAATCTTTGTCAGTGACCTAAAAAATTAAACAAAAATATCTTTAGACGAAAATACCACAAACATGTCATTGATAATATGAATGAAATCTTTGTCATTATTCGGTGACTTAAAAAAACACAGAACAAATATTTCTTTAGATCACAATGTAAAACATATTATATATTAATAATATTAATATTGTCATTATCTAGTAACATAAAATATTTGACAAATATTCCTTTACATGATAATACTACAAACACTCGTCCAATATTTTTATCAAATTATTCAGGTCCACTGATAAAATGTTATTTATATCTCGATTGTGTGGTGTCTCAAATATTTTGATATATGATGAAATAAATAAATAACTCTTTGTACTCAAATGTGATTACAATATATTGATCTTCAACACAAATTATATAAATACAAGCACAGTAAGCTACCAATAAAAGAATTCAATATTATTAAATACCCAAAACCAAACATTATTTTTAATTGACAAAAAAAATACTCACACCAAATTCTACAAGTAAAAATTGTAATTTTTTTTGGCATTGACCTATTGTTGTTAGGCAAATTGCCCCAAACCTAGAATTGTGGGACTTTTTCCACCATAAAGCTTATTCCCGTATAAGGTGGCTTGCTTCAGGTTCATTGTATTAAGATTCTCATTCATAAAAGCTTCTTTCAAATTTTCATTCCAATGTGCAAGAAAGATCTTGTCCTAAGATTTAAGTCCTCAAGTGCAAAATGTGAAAGCAGCAAGACTTTCTCATTTCAAAGCTTATTTTATTTACACTTCATTTCCTCAGACATTGTCTCACTTTCCAAATCATTGTACAAGATTTTATTTCACAGTTAAAATTAATATTTTATTAAAATTATTTCAAAAATATTTTTTAATTAATAATTTCATACGTGGTTAAACTCTAATGAGTGTGAATTGAGAATATCCGGATATTATTTTCATTAGCTTTCGAGTGACAGGCTGATAGTATACTGACATTGTTTTAATCATAAAATAAGAGGACTAGCTTGGATTTGATATTAAATTTTTAGTTATGATTTTCATTTTTTCTTTAACATGTGTCTCATGCCATGTGTAAACTGCAAATTAAGTGTAAATATGGTATTTATTATGATTTCTTTTATAGTATTATCTTAATTATAAAACATTAATTTTCATTAAAATATCAAGTTCTATTAAATTTATTCAATAATATTCTATAAAAGTTCCTTGAAATATAGTATTAGTACTTTTATACACTCATGCAATTTAAAAAAATAAAAGTACTTTATAAACTCTTGTTTCCCAAAATAAAACAAAAAGCTTGACTTTCAATAGTATGTAAAAAAACTTTATACTCACTAAAATAAAGTCAGCCAATTTATTAGTATGTAAAAACAACACTCAAAATTGACTTTTTTTTTCAAATTTATTAAATTGAATAAAATTTAAAAAATTAAAGAAATGAGCAAGTCGTACTTGAAAAAAAAAACACGAGTTTAAAATAACAAGACATATTTCTGTACGACTTGTTCATCACTGTAATTTTTTTTAAATATATCTATTTTAATTTTTTTAAAAAAGAATTACCTTAATCTAGTAATCTATCGAAAATTAGAGACAATTTTGGGATAAATATTTTCTTTTATAATAACAAGGTCCAGTTGTGTTGTAAATTTTTTAAAAATAATTTATTTCAAAATTAAAGAATATAATGGATTACGGCAGGACTATAATAGAATACTACTAATAATAACAATTTCATTTTTATAATAATAATAAAAAAAAATACTAATAAATAATAATAATAAACACTATTTTTTATTTTTATATTTTAATAAAAAACTATTTATTTTCACACCTCTCTTTCTTTCTTTTATTCCTACCCTTTAAGGTGAAAAAGAAAGTGTTGTCACTTTTAATTCTTTAAACTAAGGAAGTATAAAATAATTGTCTAAATTTAAATACTTACTGTTACTTTATTTTTGCAGACTAGCTTATGTTATTACTTAAATAATAGACTTTTTCAATTTGATATCGAAGTGAATGAAAGTTTATAAATATTCTTTTATTTAACTTTTAGAAGCTGATATAAAAATCCATGGATTCAAGTGATGTTTTTCCCTAATTAAAATAAAAATAGAATTTTCTTTTTGTTGTAGAATTTGTTAATTAAAATTGGAAGATATCCTGGTTTCCTTTTTGGTATGGAGCCTAGAAATAGAGAGTGGTAAGCAGTATTTGGAAGGTATAAAAGAGGGATTGGGTAGAAGATAGGTGAAGTTGAAAAACTTGAAAAGATTGAGTTGTGGGTGAGCAATGAATGAATCTCTTATGAAATTGGGCATAGAAGCATGTGACAATGAAAAAGAAAGAGAGATAATTATTTTGGGGATGAAATGGTCCCTGCCTCCTAGGTACCAACCACAAACCTTTAATGCAACTGTATCACTTCATTCACATGCCACATGACTCTTCCTCACTTTTCCTAAACTACTTCTTCTCAATGCCATTTTTCCCCTTTAATCCATCCAAACATGTTGCATAATTTATAACCCACAACCACTCCATTACAGGTGTCCCTTCTTCTCCAATTTTAATACCATATATCTATTATTACTCTTTTAGAATGAATTCAGTTTTCATGATTATTTTTAATTTATATTTTTATATATAGTTTATTTCTGGTCGAGATAATATCTTTTAATAACTTATACGTGAATATAAATTTTATTTTACAAGTAGATTTTATAAGATTAAGTTAAATTTAAAATTAACATTTTAAGATGGTATTATAATTTATCATAATAAAATTATTGAGCCTATCAAACTAACTGTTATTAATTATCAGGTGGTGATACTTTGACACCACTGTTCATTTCTTACCTCCATTTAACACTCTTATATATTATTATTTTATTATTTATACACTATTTTATTACATAAAGCAGTGTCGAATGAGATGCAAAGATGAACAGTGGTGTCAAACAAATATTTTTTTCAATTATCCTAACAAGGTTACTGAGTCTATCAGACCAACCGTTATCAATTATCTTAATAAGATTATTGAGCTTATCAAATCAGTCACTATCGAACCACTTTAAATATATAACCTTATACACAAGTTGAGTAGTCTCAACGTGATGAGATGTGTTAGAAATCCCATATCAACTAAAGATAAAGTCTTTTAATAGATTATAAGTAAATACAAACCTTGTTTTAGCACATGTAAAGATAATTATTTTTTTTTTTCATGTTCCATGACTTAATACAATAACCTTTTGTTAATATCTAATAATATTTGTTTTTTTTCATGTTCCATGACTTAATACAATAACCTTTTATTAATATCTAATAATCTTGTTGCTAATTTTTTGTTCTTGAATTTAATAAGTTAATTATCTGATAAGAGACTGATTATACTTGTCATGATGTGAGTGATGCTAATTGGAGGAAATTTTTTAGGCACCGAAATCCTCTTTCCTTAGCCTTTTGATTTCATAGGTGAATAGCTGAAACTTGTGGCCAATGTTGGTCCAATCTCATACTATCACCTTCAAATAATTTATGCAAAATATGCAATCATTGGACTAAAAAATTTAATGACCCCAAACCCTTTCGGCCTACCCATTTGACTAAGCAACAAAAACATAGCTAGAAATAAGCAACATACAAAATTCGGAAAATCTTTCTGTCTTTACAAACATGCCGTCAGATTTTGAAATCTATATTGCTTCTTTAATTGAGGAGTTTCAACAAATAATATGAGGAAAATTTGAAGCCATAAACAACTTTTCTCTGATTCACAACAAATTCTGATAATCTGAATCCACCATAGACCCACTTTGAGTGAGACTTAGAACTTGTTCAGTGCTGGTTGCTGTCCACAAATTTATTTATTCGACTAGTGAAATTTCTTCTGATTTGTTAAATATAGTCATCTTGTCAACTTGAGGTGGAAAAACAAACTAATGATCATTGATAAAAATAATAATTTATTCAATCTAAGAAGAATTTGAATAGTGAATAATGCTACTCTTATAGTTTAGAATTCTGTCTTTAGTTTGTTTTTTTAAATCCTATGTATATATATTATAAGTTTTTTTATTTATAAAATTATATATTAAAGATCTTGTATTAATTAAAAATAAAATATTTTAATAGTTTATAAAATAATATAAATCTCATTTTATAAATCGGTTTATAAAATTAAGTTAACCTTATTATTTATGTCAGAAAGTCACTTAATTTTTTAAAAATATGAAATTAATATCAATTCTATAATTTTTTCTAAAGAATTTTCTTACCACAGTTAAAGTGAAAACACACTTGATATGTCTTTTGAAATATTTTAATATTAAATAAAATGTTAAATAATTTATACCGATAAACTCTTAAGAGAGTAGTTTGAGTGGGTTTCATATGTTTTAAATGGGATAGATTTCTTCAAATGAGATAATAAAAGAACTCTATTTTTTAAAATAAGATCTAAATTTGTAAGGTATTTATAAGAAAATTATTTTTATCTTAATTATTTAATTTATTTTCATAAAATTTAACGATTGTAATAAGTAATAATCTTAGCTATTCGATTTTCAAGAAATGAATGTTGAAGATAAAAAATAACTTTTATAGAGGTGGTGTGAAATTATCTTGATCCTATTTAAAGTTTTTATTTTTATAAAATAAAAATTGTACACTAAATTTTGGAATGTACTGTTTTAGGTTCTCAAGATGATCATGCTTTAATATGTAAAAAAAAATTGATTTAGATAATTCTTTACATAGATAGACAGAAAAATTGTTTAGGTAGTGTTTGAGGGACTAGAAATGATATATTTCAAAATCAAAAGAGAGAAAAAAATAACATTTTCGCAATTTTCTTAATGAAATTAAAACCGAACTTTGAAATTTTTAAAAATATATAGATAAAAATTAGTATTTCTAACATGCAAGAATCTAAGTATGAAACAGATAATAAATAACCTTTTTTAGAGATAAAAATAAATAACTCAAATCCTTTGCATATATGACAAGACTTCGGATCCTTGCCTACTGAAGTAGGTACATGAATTGAGTCCATGCAAATATTGAGACATTTAAATCATATTTAAATTTTACCCCTAATTCGTCCACATTCTAAATTCTAGATCTTATTTTATAGCTTTTTATGTTTGTTTTTGTTTGATTATATTATATATTTGATTTATTATACATTTTCTTCCCCTCCTACCTACCTGTGTCTACTATCTGCCGTGTAGAACCTGTTAATATGTGAAAAGGAAGAAACAATACAAATAAAAAACATTTTCAATTTCCACAAACAAAATCAACAAAAGGAAAGGTGATACACCATTTCTTCTTCACCTTCTTCTCCATCTTCATCGTCTCAAATCGAAGTCAAACAAAAACAGAGGCATAATTCAACTTTCCTCACACAAGGTTCCTCTTCAACTCTTTCTTCTTCTTCACTCTCCCTCAGACAAAGTTCCCTTCTTTTCTCCCTTCTATCAATAACAATTACCCCACTTTCACTTACCCCACAATCCTTCTATCTCAAATCAACCCTTTCTCTCTCTCTCTCTCTCTCTCTAACTCAAACAAACAAACAAAACACCATTCATTATGTGCAACCCGCCAACACCATGTATTTAACCATTCTCCTTCACCATTTCTGACAAAAACAACTCTCTCCTTCTCTTCCTTCTCTTCTCCACTCTCAAATTACCAGATCCTCTCCAACAATTCTCAAAAGATTCTCTTCACACCATAATTCACACCCAATCTTCTAACGCTTCCTTCTTTTCGCTGCCCACCAATTCCTCCTTCCCAAGTTCCTATCTTTTCCCCACCCCATCGCCGAAAACCTCGAGAATCACCCTCTGCCCCATCTGGGTGCGTCTCATTGTTCAATTTTCGCACCCCTCTCTCTCTGGGTTCTTCGCGTTCTTATTCTGGGGATCCGTGAGAGAGGGAAATGTGGGATGTTTTCGTGGCTGGCAAGGATAGTGTCGGCGTGCTTGAGACCGGTAAGGCGATATGCGCGTATGAGCAAGGATGACTTCGACGACGCCGCCGCTGCCGGCGACGCGCTTCTGTGGCACCGCGACCTCGAGAAGCACTCGCGCGGCGAGTTCTCTTTCGCCGTCGTGCAGGCCAACGAAGTCATCGAGGATCAAAGCCAGGTGGAGACCGGCGCCGACGCCGTCTTCGTCGGCGTCTACGATGGACACGGTGGAGCGGAAGCCTCGCGCTTCATCAACGATCACCTCTTCCATAATCTCATGAGTCAGTCTCCTTTTCCACCTTTCTGAATTCAACAGCTACAGTAGTAATAGTGAGCAAAAGAAAATGTTTTAGGTTCTCTAATTTCAGTCCACCCTTCTTATCGATCAATTTAGCTTTTAAACTCCAAGAAATTACGTAGATTTAGTACCCTTATAAAATTCTTTATAGGTTTTAAACTTTTGAGGAGTAAATTTGCATTTTTTCCGAGTCTAAACTCCAAATTTATCATCTTGAAAGTAAAACCTTGAACTATGTTGAATTAAAAATTTGGGGACTTAAAACACAGTTTTCCATAAAAATTGAGGAACTAGATTAATGGATGTGAGTTTAATGAGTGATGTTGAGATCAAGTGATCTAATGCTCGATTGGAGAGTTTTGCAGCGTTTAATAGTTGATTATCACTCATGCAGGATGGGTTAGCGTAGAGAATATTTTTATTGTGCTAAAAAAATAAGGTTATGGGTTTGTTTTGGGGTGATGTGTCGTTGATTTGGGGGAGGGTTGATCAATGTTGATATTTTGGACCCTTTTGGTTGCTTGAGATTTTGGGTCTTTTGGTGTTATTTGGATGGACCTTTAGTTTGGCTTATGTGCTTCTGGCTGGCCAGTTCTGTTGTTGGTTTGTAAGTTTTTGCGGCTACTAGAAACTGAGGAAAATTCAAATTGCTTTCAGAAGAATAGATAGGAATAGGAGGTGGGGTTTCTTTTTTTTTTTTTTTTTGGGGTTTTCAGGGGGGTTTTTTGGAGGGAAATTTTTTTTGAATTTGGATGTGTTTATTTTGAACATATGGATG
>Ga0099825_1006926_pt1 | contig 13978 bp, 7 predicted proteins | sample SiratroredBW_FD_76838 | JGI IMG/M metagenome (GOLD analysis project Ga0099825, IMG submission 76838) | Root nodule microbial communities of legume samples collected from California, USA - Siratro red BW | ecosystem: Host-associated > Plants > Roots > Nodule | place: USA: California | collected... | reverse complement strand
GTTCACCTAAGTGGTTCGCTGTGTGTAGTTTTGAAACACACACATGTGTCTCAGGAGTGGAAGGTCTAAGTGGTTAGCTCAGTTCAAATAAGTGATTCGCTGTGTGTAGTTTTGGAACACACAAGTGTTTGAGGGGTGAAAACACTAAGTGGTTAGCTCAGTTCAAATAAGTGGTTCGTTGTGTGTAGTTGTAGTTTTGGAACACACACGTGTCTGAGGGCTGAAAACACTAAGTGGTTAGCTCAGTTCAAATAAGTGGTTCGCTGTTTGTAATTTTGGAACACTAATGTGTCTCAGGGGTAGAATGCCAAAAAGAACTGCGTTTTCTCTTTCATTGTCACGCAGGACAGTACATGCCACGTCGGAGTGTCAAACAGAAGTAAGAGAAAATACAGTGTCAAAATATCATTTTCCTTAAAAATAATGGGCATCATATATCATTAGTCAGATAGAAATTGATTGCTGCCCATGTGAAGGATGCCCCTTGTCTATTAATCATCAAAGAAAAAGAATAAAATATTATTGTTAAACTTAAGTGCAGATAACGTGTGAAAAAATGAACAGAGTGTCATAGATATGATGTTACCAAAAGAAAATCTGAACACAGAAATTCCTTTTGCACAGATATCCTACTACGAGCATTTTGTCAAACGGTGAGAATGAGGATGGGTACTATAATAGACTATTTAAAGCGTATTCGTTGTTAACATTATTGTAGCAGGACAACGCATTCACATCAGTTGAATATGGCTCTGGAAGTTTATTCCATCTAGCGAATATTCTTGCTTCGATGGAAAATGGTACGTTAGCATGTCAGACTTGTAATTTTTACATCGTATTTTGAAAGCCCAAGGGCCTCCAATTAAGAACAACATGCTGCTGAGAGAGTAAACTGAACGAGGGCGCCTATAGACGCGGCCCACATAGGATATATCATATATGGGGATCTAAGGATTGGGACCTTTACGATCATGGTTAGCGGATAAATTGACATGTGAGTAATGCTGTAACAGTGGTGATAGGTGTCAATGTGATAGGAATATTGTTTATGCAAGGCAGTAGTAGGCATTTGTAGAAACAGTTATGATAACAAGCAATAATAATTTTTTAAGACTGATATCAAGCAATGGTTAAAATGGCGTGATGTATGTATTTTGAAAGCAAAGATATGGATAGCAACTTTATCACTTTTATATTTCCCCATTTTGCTAAGGTCAGTCATCTAAACTCGAAACTGTTCAGCTGTGCCATTTGTTTAACAATCGTATAAAAATGTTATGCTGAAACTAGACCTACATAGCCGCCGAGCAAAGCCAAAATAGATGATATAAGATAAGCACCTAAAACAATATTTGGTTCTCTGAACCCACGTAATTGGAGGCGGTAATGAAAGGGAGGAATCCTCAAAAGGCGCCAACCTGCTCCCCGGAAGCTCTTAGTTATCTTCAAGTACAATACCTGGTATAAAGAAAATAAAATAATAAGATGTTAAAATAAGCACTTTTACTTGTGAAATTACGAATGAGATCAGCTAGCAATTGTTAATTCTAGGACCAAGTTACTCGGTAGTAGCACAGGCAAGAATAGGTACAATTTGAAGAGATGTTGGATATGTCTAAATCCAAAATAAAGTATTCAAATTATAAAGATTTTAACTTTGTCTATACATGGAGCACTACTTTTTTTTCTCCCTAGTTTAGAATGTGTGTTACCCACAAGTCAAGCCACCCAATCACCAACCACCCCATCTTATGATTATGCAGCATTTTTTGCCCGTCCTCCATATTCATTTCTTCCATTTTGTTTAATTTTGATCAAACCAACTTCTCAATGTCATGCAACTAGTGAAACATGGAACACGCCCAGAGAAAAGGGAAAACAAATTGGTCATTGCAGTCCAACTTCGTGCATAAAAGAAAGGGAATCCCTGCAGATGCAATGCAATATTTTTTTGGAGGAGACGCGAGAGGAGAGACAAATGCTGGAATGAAGTAACTACTTATAATTATGGCCTAATAAATTAATGTGTAAGAAAAGTAGATAACAAGCACAGGGAAACAGAACAAGCTTAATATGGTGTGGTAAGGTGTGCGCCAAGTTATCCCTTAGCAAACAGCCAAACCAAATATCAAATTATTTTGGCGGGCTTTGTTGGTGTTGAAAGATGATATATAAATTTTAAATATATAGAAAAATATAAAGAAGAAACACATGGCATGCTAGAATAAGCAACCCGATGGTAACCAACTAATGAATGATCCAGATTCTAATACGCACAAACAACTGAAAATAGTTGAATAATGTTTTCCTACGAGAAAATAAACACTTTCCAAGAGTACTAGGCAAAGAGAGACCTCAAGTGAAAATGATGTCCAGGTAGAAACCTTTCAGACAACCGCAAATTAAAATCCCTATAAAAGCTAAAGATTTAACACACCTGCAGACTTAAACGGTGAAAATGGAATAGAGCAATCACACGGTAAAAAAAAGGAAAGAACGAAACAGAACCCCAGAGTAGGTAAACCTAGAATGTATCATCGTATTTTACGTATCAAATATCCCGTAACTGTTATGTAGAAAAGTAAGTGAGAATAATAGTTCCCTCCCATTAGGTATGGACAAGATGTAATAATTAATAGTTGAGCTAACTAGCTTATAAACCATGCCCAAAATGAATGAAAGAAGCAATTTTAAACTATGATATGCGCAATCAAAAGATAATCCTTACTTTTAAAAGGCATTTATTAACAGATAATAGTTGAGTTAAATCATATGCAATTCGACAGAAAAACAATTTAAATGTGAACTTCTATAGCTAAGATATACAAAACAAACGAAATACAAAATTAAGAAATTTGTAATGCCCTCAGCACCCTAAAGTTAATAAATGTGTTTTCTTCCTTCTCACATCCTTTTTACCAATAACCCATGTAAATTGGAGACATTCAACAATAAGTAAATTTAAACTCAATGTGGTGACACGTCCACTTTATTGTGGATATTGAAATACCTATTGCCTCTCCATATTAATTGTGGTAATCTCAGAGCACAGTAAGCGTCACATGCCCCCGAAATGATGGGCATAAATTCATTTGGAAACAAGCAATAGGAATGCTTTTCAGCAAAACTAATGAGCGTGTTTTAACGATAAAAAGAAAAAAGAAAAAGAAGATTCAAACTAATCACTAACGTATGGAAGCATTTCAAGCATGGGACAAACCTGGATGATAACTGATAATGACTCAACAACGAAAATTCCGGAAGAAATGAGTAGAGGGAAGAACATTCCAGTACATGAAGCCATTGCAGCTAACCCACCACCAAGTGCCAAAGATCCTGTATGACCCATAAATATAGACGCTTTGTATCTGTTGTGTAGAAGAAATCCAACACAAGATCCAGACATTGAAGCCCCAAATATTGCAAGATCTGGCATGTTCACGAAAAAGAAAAAAAAAAAGATATATATATCAAGCAAGTATCCATTATAAGGAAATATTCATTCTACATTGTACTAAAAATGACCATTTTTGGTATCATGATACAAATAACAAAGTTGGTACCGCTAGGTCTTAAGAGAACTAACTGACTGAGATTTTCCTTTCTGACCAGTGACAGCAGGAATTTGTATCATACCGTTAAAAATAACCAAAATGGATTTAGATATACATGTGTGATTGGAAATAATGATTAATGAGCATTAAGAACAGAAGCAAGATCAAGGCATCTTTAATTGACCATGGAAGACAGAGATTTGCCCTTCTGACCAGTGAAAGCAGGAACGGGTATCATGATGTTAAAAATAACTAAAATGAACTAGATGTGATAGTTAATAGGGATCATGGTGCATTGAAACAGAAGAAAAATTTTAACTCATTAATTGGCCATGAAAGACATTATTGTCATTAGAAAACTGAAGATGAAGTATGGAGAAACTGCGGGCAAAATAATGTCAAACAAGGATATGGTTCCTCTAGAGTTTTAAAAAAAAATTGCAATCTTCTCGTAAACAATTTTTTTAACCAAATTTTACTTTCAACATTTAATAATATATTTTTTTAGGGGATGAAATTCACACAGTTAACAAAAAAACTGCCGGGGATGCTGATCTATGAATTAAGATCTCAAATGGATTATAACTTAATCAAGTCAAAAATCTTCTTTGTTGTATCAGCTATGTTCAAGTGCAAGGCTGCCAGGCAACAGCCAAAATTATATTGTTCATAGCGTATGTCCATAATTATAGTGTATTAAATCTGCCTACAATTTTAAAGCCTAGCCACTCCCAAACCTGTGTAAAGTGAGAGGAGAGAGTTTTCAGTCTTCAGAAGCCAACTTAAAATTAGTTGATGTCAAAACTGTGCTGCTAATTATGTATTTTAGAAAGTTTTATATTTTATTCTTGCTATAATTTTATTCTTTATTACAATTGTATCTTGCTATCAATACTAGGAGTATGTATTTAGAAACAACCCCATAATTATCGGAATTTTTTTCCTTAGAATTAGTCCTCTATATATCTTAAAATAACCAGCAGACTCATGTATTTATAGGTCTAATGACCTCATACTAAATATGCGGAAAAAATGTTATTCCTTGTAAATTTGAGAGTTAATATATCAAACATGCCTCTATAGGAGTTGATTCAAACATGCCAAAACAAAGCAAGAGATTTAAATATAGTTTTTAGTGATTTGCAAAAAAAGCTTTTAATCAAGTGCTAAGGAAAGTGTTGCAGAAGACTTTGGAAGAGAAAGGTGTTCGCAATGCTAACATCCAGGCTATAAAAGACATGTATGATACGGTAACTACTAATATTAGAACTCTAGGCGGAAAGACAAAGGAGGACTTTCCAATATGGAATCAGGGATAGGATTGCAGCGCTCAGGCTCGAGTGCTTACTAGTTTAATCTACGCTTTAATATGCTTACCAAAGACACGAAAAATTGTCCCTAATTACATATCTTTAACAGGTGATATACTTTTGATTAAAGAATCAAGGAAAGCAATTAAGTTCAAACTTTAGCTTTGAAAACAAAAGTTTTCGCTTAAATAGGAATAAGATAGTATATTTGCGTATGCATTACCTTTTTAGTAAAAGACGAAAAGAAATATGACTTGCGAGTAAAGATGAGAGGTGTCATACCATTGTTTTTAAGTTTAAAAATCTAAGATAAAAAATACAAATTATGACAATTAATGAGAGGATGACATGCAGAAGATACGAGTGAGATGACTAAAATAGATTAAGATATTGAGAATCACAAAGTACCTACGACCAGGCTCAAGTAAGTTTGATCATAATGCTATATGTTTGGCTATAACTCTAATATTGGACTTTAAATAGAAAAGGGAAAAAACTGGGAGTAGCAAAATGAGAATGGAAAGATGAATATTTGACTACACAAGAAAGGACAAGATATAAAATGATCATAGACATGTCGATATTGGTCTTAGCTGATTAAGGAAAAAAATAATAATAACGGTTATAGTAGTTTGTAAACATATAAAGGTCACAGGAAAGAACTGTGATAGTAGATTGCATGGTTTTTAGAACTGTGAAAAGGGGGAAAGGGGGGACTAAGACAGACATTGACGAAAGTTGTTAAAAAGGATCACATGGTAAATAATATCCTTGAAGATCTGCTCACTGAAACAAGTGGCGTCATATGATCCCCATAACCTACCTCACCTAGTGAAATAGGTCTTTGCTATTGTTTTTGCCGAAATCTATAAAGTCCTTCTTTTTAATTCCTTTTATTGATCATAGAACTGCAATGATTTTAAAAAAATCTGGCTTAAAGATATTTCCAAAGTTCACATTTGATTAACAAACACGCTACTAACCAGAACATACTGGAAGAACAGCTATTGACATTCCAGTAAACGCCAATGCAGCAGTACCTCCAGCTAATCCATCAAGAGCATCTGCCAATTTAACACCATGTCCCATGGAAACAAAACTAAATGATGTCAAGAGTTGGTAACATCTTCCCAAGTACACAAGGCCCAGTGGCAGAGGAACCAGCATCTTCCTGCATGTAAGTAAAGGAAATGAGAAGGAGGAAGATTGTATGATTTGTTACCAGTCAATAAGACAGATAAACAAACAAACTTCGAGTCTCACTAATGAGCATCGTCATCTGCACTTTGCAGTTTATACAATGTACACATATTAACACGAGACTTCAAAGTTTTAGCTTTCCAAGAGTGTTTTTAAGATCCTTTTGTAGTTTAATGTCAAGCAAGGATGAACCTGTGTCTAAAAATGGGCATGCATCCAAAAAAGATCTTATTATACACAGTTCCTTAGATCTGCACCGCCATAAAAATCAATTTTTCTCATCCCTCTCCCTCTATTAAAATTTTAAAGCAAGCAACCTCTATAAATTTTCTAGTTCCAGTTCTAATGAGAAGTAGCATTTTCAAAACAACCAATGGCTTGCGCGTAGTCCAACAAAAATAGAAAACAAAAAAATTACGAAGCATCTACATGATAAAAGACGTTCCATTCTCTCTTTTGGGTATCTTAGGTAAGCACATTATGTTAATCAGTATCATGACAAAAGGTCAAAATACAAATACATTACAAATAAGTATATTAGTAGTAAACAAAATGGAATTCTTTTTATCGGAATAGATTACTCACAAGGTAAAATCTTTGTACTAGTGTAATCTAAAAATTGTGAAGACAAATCAGAAGATAAAAATACCAAAAGAAGTAACATTAAACTACAGAAATCAATCTTCATTATTTGTTTTCAGTTGATATCACCAAAAAATTTCCGTAACACTAAGTTATAAAAAAATATATCAGTAGTAAGCAAAAGGCAAAAAATAAATCGATCTGAAGAAAGTATTCAGCAAGGGAAAAATCTACGTATAGATGTAATCTATGAAGTGTGAAGACAGTTCGTCTAAAGATAAAATACTAAAAAGAGTGCAATTAAACGTTCATTCTTTTTATTTTTATTGAGATCACTCAACAATTTCCATAACACCACGTAGTAAATAATACAGCCAGATATAGGGTGTGTTTGATAAAAACTACTTTACAAGTTACCTGGTAGCTAATAAATTAGTTTAAGTTAAGCTTTGTAGCTAATAAACTAGCTGCTAATTGATAAATTCCTAATGTAAGTACAATTTTAGATTTTTTTTTAAAAACGATTAAATTCTAACTAAACTTTTTAGTGCTTTTATTCACTTTTTAAAAGTTGCATATTTTTTCATTTGGACAAGTCATTTTATTTAAACTGATTGATCTAACGAGTATAAGCCAAATTTAATTTTTTTATTTATTTTCAGATATTTAAATTCTTTTATCTCTCAATTTAAACTTCTGTTGTATTAAGTTTCCTTTGTGTAATTTTTAATAGATCATGTAAAAAATAACCCAACATATACTAAAAATAATGCAATAACTAATATAAATATTTAATATTTATAACTGAAAATAGGTAATAACAGACAAAAAAGAAAATAAAAACATATATTAGAACTATCAAAGTTTATAAGCTTGAAACTCTTAAAACTAGCCACTTTGAGGTAACTTATGTTCTAGACAAATAAGCTAGTAACCAATTTATTGACCTTGCCAAACAGTAATTACGAATTAACAAGTGTATTACCAAAGTAGGATTGTCACCTTTGATTTCAACTTATACATTTCAGATAATATTTAATTTTGTTTATGTAATTTTACTATAAGCTAAAAGAAAAATCTTCACATTTTTAATTAGTTTTTAACTCAAGCACAGAAGGTGCAAAAAATCATGTTCGCAACTGTTCGTGAAATGCATTTTATGAGAACAGATATGTGAGTTACCATCAGAAAAATGCTGATCAGATTAGTTACAAGAAAGTATACATGCCATAGGGTGAAGATAAACTGGTGATGTCCAACCAAAATGAAAACCACGTTCCAACGGCTACCTGTGTGGGATAGAAAATGCAGATTAAATAAGAGATAACATAGTTGTAATCTGTTTGAACAAAAACCCTATTTTAGTTTTAATTTTTCCTTTTCAATCTAGTCCCTCACATCATTATTTGCAAAATCTGGTGTCTAGTCATAAGGCAGATTTTGATTGCAAAAGAACAAAATTGAGGCATATCTGTACTAGTGAGGAATTTGATTGCAGAAATTGATCTGTGAACGCTAAATTATGAGAAAAATATCATTCAACGACCATATTGTGTGTGTGTGTGTGTGTGGGAGGGGGGTGGAAGGAGGGGGATCCAAATCAATGTTTCTAATACAATATAAACCAGTCACCTGCAAAAGAACTTCTGCCAATGCAGGCAAAACTCTCCAATGATTGGTGAGGCTTAATATATCACTAAGTAAACCAACTGCAGCAAATGCAATAGTTGCGCCAGCTGCCCCAGAAACTTCTATTGATGAGGAACTAGCAAAGACATGAGCAACAATGATACCAATAGGTACAAAAAGCAAACCACCCAATGTTGGTATGCGCTTTTTCGTTCGATGGCTAGCAGGCCCTTGTTGCTTGATTACATGGATAACTTTAAAAAGACGAAAAATTGGGACACACACATAGCCAGCAAAAGAAACCAAAAAGGCTGATATGAGAAATGGACGGGTCAAGTAAAAAGGTGATAAGGGAAGCCTAACAATTCTCCATGCACACCAATCCACATACAAAAGCAGTAATGTCAAGACAATTATAAGCCCCATAGTGATGAAAATTCCTAGTTTGGTCCTGCAAACACATTAAAACCTGAACTGGATTACCACAGCACCACACAAATGGAAGGATAATTTCCAAAGATTTAAGTAATAGATGACAGGAAAGGCTATCATTTACCAACTATACTTAAATGCATTTCCTAAGAAAATGAGTCTAAAAAGCACAAAGAGACATCACTATGCTATTTAGCAATATCTTTCACCTTCAAACCATCCATCTCCCACCATACACAACATGCTTGTGACTTTGTGTATGCGGGAAGCTTTTGTTAGTTTTCTCTGCCTGCCTTAATCTATTTTTAAAAAGTTGAAAAATTTGTTGTCAGTGGTGTTCCCTTTCATGTCCCTCCAAATACAAGCGTTGGTTAGGTGTTGGAGCCATATCCAAGCTGTGTCCTCAACATGTCAAAGCTAGAAAAAAAAATCCTAACACTATAATTATATTGTCTTACATGTGTAGTATGAGTGTCAATGACTCAATATCCAACAGGAGTTGGACACGTTGATACAGCTTCAACATGCAATGTTAGTGCTACATAGATCTAGAAATCATGTCATGCTATAGAAATATAATTTCAATATATGAAATATTTAGATTGACAAATAAGGGTATCCAAATCAACCATTTACATAAGTTTCTACGTAATTACCTACGTCTCCTCTGTCCCCTCCCAAGGGTTGCAAACCGATGAGCAGCCACTGTTACAGCATCATCATTTGATGCAGAAACAGAAGGCAAATCAATGTCATTCACTGGAGTGAGATAAACTTCACCATCACTGTCTTCCCCATCACTGGAAGAGAACACATACGCAGAACTTTCATCAGCATCATTCCAATCATCAAACATTGGTATGTCAAACGTATCCTGTAAAAGATAATAAATGTCATGAAACTGAATCAGCATAGTTAAATCACAATTATTGGCAAAAAAATGACCAGCTAGAGCCTCAAAGGAGGCTTGCTAAGTTAAACTCCAGATATAAACCCTCGTAATTGTAAGCATGTGAGAAAATACGCACATTATATCACATCAATCATTAGTGAAAGAATCAAGAGCACTTGTTTGTCAAAAGACAATTCAAGTGCAATTCTTTAGGTTCTTTTAGTTTTTCTTTGTCCAATCAGAATTAGAATCTCACCTCGATGATTAGCATGATAATGACTTGCATTAAGCACATCAAAAGCACCAAATTCTCAACATCGTTAAATTTAGCATTTATTAATCGTCCAAATGTTTCTTTAGATTATCAAAAAGCTATTATCTCTCAATCAAAAGTACAGGCTAAGAGACAATGGTTTCAGACTGTCAAAATAGCAAGCACCTCGACTGAGTATATGATTAATAACCGTAAGAGTAATGCAATGGTAAAATATAGAAAAAGAAAACAAAATTGAAAATGATCGGGAGTAATAATCTCTCAAACTCAAAATTAGAGACTAAGAAACTACGGTTTCAGGCTTTCAGAACAGCAAGCACCTCGACTGATAGTACAATTAAGAATACTAAGAGTAAAGCAACGTTAAAACTACAGAAAAATAAAACACAATTGAAATGGACGAGTAATTATCTCTCAAACTCAAGATTGCAGAGCACGCTATCAGACTTTCTGAACGGCAAGCATCTCAACTAAGCATATTATTAAGTGTGAGAATATTTATAAGTGTCGTAAGAGTAAAACTACATGAATAAAATAAAATTGATTTTCGGAGAAGCGAAAACGAACATCGCCGAAGCATCTCGTAGGAACGACATTACGCAGAGCGCCGCCTTCATAGTGCTGAATGATCAAGGGATGTAGCTGCATAGAAGGAATTGAAAGATAAACAAATTAATTAAATCAAACTATTCAGGCAATCGAATTTCGAAAACAGAGAGATGAAGAGAAGAGTGCCTGGAGAGTGGCGCAACCGAAGCGAGAGCGGGAAGAACATGCGAGGGAAGTGGTTGGAGAGTGAGAGAGGTGTTTGTTGCGAGAGAGATGGAGAGGGAGAGAGAGATGGCGGCGGTTGAAGATTCCAGAATGAAAAGGCATGGATGCGATGCGAGAGAGGGAGCGTTGAAGAGGAAGCAGATCTGAAGGAAATGGTCATCGAAAGAAAATGTGGAACGGAATTATGGAATGGACGGAAGCATATTCCATGATGGGGAAAGGAGCGTTTTATATAATCAGGGAGGGAAAAGTGTCATATGGCGGTACTTCGAAATCATCGCGTCGCCGAAACCGTTTGATAGGGTCACTTCTGTCTTGTTCACTGTACATGAAAATTAAGTAAGCGTTTGGGAGAGAATATAGACAAGGAAAAAGGGACATAGAGTTGATTGATTAACCTTTTTAAACATTTTTTTAGTTTTTTTTTTCAAACAAACAGTAAAGAAGGAATAATGGAGATAAGAAAATTAGGAATTTTTTTCACTGTTATGTTAGATAGTACCATGTAAAAGAATAAAAGAACACTATTATAACTTTCAAAAAGAGGTCGCATCAATATGTTAATTTTAAAATAGTTATTTTTCAAAATAAATAAATTTATTTTTTTAATTTTATATATTAATAAAATAATGCAGAAAATTTAAGATTTTGTAATTAATAACTAAATGATTAATATAATATATAGTATATAATAAGTTAAAGAACTGACAATTAAGACGAATTCACTCTTTAATTTTCATAAAAGTTTTCCATATTTTAGGGTTACTTTTGTTTACTAATTTTAAGTTTTCATACGATACTTTGTGAATTGATGTTTTTAATTTAATATTATATTTATAATATAGGTGATTTTTTAGTGAAATAATAATCTATTATGAGTTCAATCGACTTAGTTTAACTTTTCGAACCATTATGACAAAAAAATAGGCATATCTCACTAAAATTGGTGGGTCAAATTAGTTAAGAAGTTGAACTCATTTTAACAAGACGTGGTCTTACATTTTTTACTTTTATTTAAATGATAATAAGAAAATGAGACAATGTTCTCTTATATATTAAGTGATAAAATTTTAAAGAAATGATTTTGTTTCCTTTATTCCGTTATTGTCTTAAAATATTTTAATAAATAAAATTATCTCACTTTAGAGTTAGAATTTAGAGTTTTTTTAATTAGATACTTAGTATTTGGATACTTTTTCTTCTTTTTTATACCAGACAAAATATAGTTAGTTTAGTAGTGGCCACAAAACGTGCTTCAGATGAAATCGTAAAAGAGTGTAAGTAACTTCAATTATATGATCTGTCTTTCGCTGGAGTTAGGCTTTTCAAGGTGATTCAAGTTGAAATGAGGTTCGGCCATGAACGTCATTGATCGATATACCTGTCTAACACATGTTCCGTCACAGAAAAGATCTTTCCAATTTTGTTTATAAATTCTTGATTCTTCCATGTGGGTGTGCTTTCGATCCGTTAGCTGCTTGTACTGTTTAGTAGAGTCGAAATAAATCTGGTTAAAAATATTTTTATAGAACTAATTTTAATTGTTAAACATACTTAAAATGTTATGTAAATTCTTTATAATCATAATAATTTTATAGACAATGTAACCGGGTTAACTCTGGATTTCCATTGTAATTCTTGACTTTTGGAAACCTCAAGAGCCCCTTCATGCTCTATTTATTTATTAAGTTTTAACAAATTTGACTTCCACAAATTTGTTATATTTGACTTCACAAATGGATGGACAAATACTTGTTCGGCTATGTTTTTTTATCAGAGACATATTTTAAACGAAAGGAAAAAGAAAAGAAAAATTACTAGCAAAGCATACAAAAATAGATGATAGCACATTATTCTGCATAAAAAAAAAGAGATGTGATGGCAAAATAAATTGATCAATAAAAATTTGGAAGTTAGAACAATAAGAACTTATGAATACTATTTTTAACAAATCTTCCAAATTCAGTCTGATTAAATATTTTTATTACGTGTGTTTCTAGAACTGGAAAATCATTTTCAAAACTGGAATTCAAATAGACGCATAATCACGAGGTTTTGTTTTCTGTTGAAGCGTTTGGAAGACCATAGAAAACCTAAATCTTCTAGTGAGAAAGGAGGATAAGAACGCTTCTTATAATTATAAAGAAAGAAAAACTGCTAATTTATGTCCAAATTTCCAAAATGTGGAAAATAAATGTATTATTAAGTTGATATAAGAATGCTTCATATTTTTAAGATCGTTATTATAAAAGTTGATATATGTATTATCTACAAAAGTATGTGTAAATGACAATAAAATATACGCCAACTAAATTTAACACAGTGACGAATTATAGTGTCCAACTAGAAAATTTGATTTAGTAAACACATGACTTTCTTTCAACCCCATTAACAAATTTCTGGATATGATTGTTACATAGATTCGTCGTAGGGTGAGAATGAGGATTACCACGACATAAACACTTCTATCTTGGCCAGCCTAATAATCTTAAAATGGGTATATACTTCACCACCTCCACTCGCTTCCAAAGATTGGGATACAAAATTCAGGAGTTCAACAAATCCACATGGACTCAAGCATAGGGAGCCAAGTCAAAAGTAGTACCATGGCTAAAACAGCGGAACACATAAATACTGCTAAATACAATCCCTCATGTGTGGCGTCAAATCTTGCAGCTAATTCGAAGCAGGGACAGGAGGCCGACCTCGTCCAATTGCGAAGCCCCTTGTTCCATCTGGCATTCTTGGTCCAGGAGGTGGCTTGGATGCTTCGGCAACGTGACTTGGTGGTGTATTTCCATGACCTACAACAGTGAAACAGGTTACGAATACCACTAGGATAATAATAATATAAAATCAACTGTTAAAATAAAAAGGTACCCATTCCATTTCCAGCACGGTATTTATGTTTTCTTGATCTTCCTTGAATTTTATACCTCTGCCCACCTTTATCCTTTGACGGATGCTCCCCATCCTGACATGAAACGAAAGCAACAGAGGCATTAACAACAATAACGGGTTCTGATATTATTGGATAATAGTAGTAGCCAATGGATATGGATCGTCTATAGTAAAGGATGTCCAGTTGCAAATCCAACCATTAAAATTAAAGTATTTCAAAATATCAATTTGAAAATAGGATAGGTGGCGATTCAAGCAGTTCCAGCATGTTTCTTATATTTATATGAAAATAGAAACAAGATTAAAAAAAAAAAAAAAAAAAAGGATGGAAAGTTAGTACTTAAAAAAACAAAAAATGATTTCTAAACAAAAAAAAAAAAAATCATTTACACAAAAAAAAAAATATAAAAAAAAAAATAATAATTTTATC
>Ga0099825_1006915_pt1 | contig 13987 bp, 4 predicted proteins | sample SiratroredBW_FD_76838 | JGI IMG/M metagenome (GOLD analysis project Ga0099825, IMG submission 76838) | Root nodule microbial communities of legume samples collected from California, USA - Siratro red BW | ecosystem: Host-associated > Plants > Roots > Nodule | place: USA: California | collected... | reverse complement strand
ATAACTTTTAATTTTATATAAAAATATATAAATATGGCAACTAGAAAATTTGAATCAGGTTATTCAAAACTTAAAAAAAAAAAAAAAAAAAAAAAAAATTTTTTAAAATAAAAAAAAGAAAATAAAAAAAAAATAAAAAAAAAAAAAAAAAAAAAAAAGGAACAGGAAAGAAAAGATTTTGCATCTAGAAAGACAAAAAAAAGATCAGGAAAAAAGGGTGATTCTTAAGCACACATGCAAGGAGGAAGATGGAGAGTGCCAAGTGATGCAGAGGTAGCTGAAACAGTGAGTGATTTGATAAGGTTGTGAAGTTTGAGAGAGTGAATTAAAAGAGAGAAGAGAGTCTTTTAATGTTACAAAACTCAAAACAGTTGCCGGTTTCTTCACCAACTATCTCGGTTGTAATTGTTGCCAATGTCAGCTCATTGGTCAGAGCCCCTCATCGCTGACGCACATTTAGTCTTTTACTTATTTCTGCGTTTTCTCCCTACTTTCATTTTTTTGTGTTCAGACCCCCTTTTTTTTTTTCACAGAAACCGATGTTCTTTTCGACAGTTTAAGACTACCTACTAACGGTGAACTAAAGTGAAATTTCGTTTATCTTTTTGGATAAATTTGTGAGAAATTAGTTTTGGAAGAAAAAAAAAACACAAATTCAAATTAATCTATCTATGCGAATATTATAAATAATTTAAAAACTTTATTTTCAAATAATTTTAAAAAATAATTTATCTAATAATTAATTTTTGTTGACATAAAAAAAATTATCTTTTATAATTCGATTTTTTTAATGTATGGTCACACTTTTAACAATTCTTAAAAGTTATTTTTCAAAATTAGTTTTCATAAATTTATTATTTGAGACAATAATTTGCATTTAAAGAGCAGTAATTTTATTTTTTTAATATTTTTTCTATTTTTAAGAAAATACTTGACTCTAGAACCAAATCTTTTTCACATGGAATTTTGAATCACACAATCTTATAAATAGAATCACATAAAAAAAAGTACAATATCTCTTTTCTTGTTTAAGTAAATATTATACATGAGTGTTATTTTTGTGTCTTTCAAAACACTCTAATAATCATTAAAAGTTGTTTCTCACTTCATACATTTTTATACTAAATTCACTTTTAATATAATTTAGTGTTGAATTTAATTATTGTCATGGTAAAAATTTAATTAATTTATGTTTTTACTGAAAAACAATCAAACCCTTATATAATTTTTAAAAGTTTTGTTAAAAAATTATTTAATTAAATTTATGACAAAGAGAACAAGTAAAACAAGAAAGAGTAAAAGGATAAAAAAATAATTTAAAAATTAAAAGTGATACTCTTTAAATATAAATTACTTTTCTCTTAATAACTGTATAAAAATTAATCTTAAAAATAATTGGTAAAGTGGATTGATATACATACTTGAAAAACGACATATAAATTAGTTGGGAAGTAAGATGGAGTAATTATTTCCCGCTATACTCATAATATAAAAAAATGCAAATACTTATATAAAATTATTTAATATATTGTCTGTTGACAAATGTTATTATTCCATGTGCCTCGAGTGTGTCGGAAGTAGTAGGAATTTCTGACAAAGCTGGGCCACAGGTCATTAAAAAGATAAAAAGTCATAAATAAAAATAGGAAATAAAAATATTGTATTATTCAAAAGTTAAAAATAGCAAATTATCCAATTTAAAAATTATTATCTAAAAACCCAGAACAACTACAATATAAGTTGTTATAAATATATAATATAATTTGCTACAAATATATAAGTTCAATTTGTGGCAAGTGTTTTTAGATTCTGTCTCCACACCCTTTATCGATTTATTTAAGTTTATAATTTAAAAAATGGTTGCAATTAAAACCTATCTTAAAAAGATATTTAATTTTTAATTGAGTAAAATTCATTTTTTTTATATATAATACTAACCTTTTTTAGGGAATCGTCCTCAGGTAGGGTGTGATAGAATGTTTTCATATCTCCAAGAAGGATCCGATGATAAAAGACAGAAACAAACAGTATTCAAATTGATGTAATAAACAATAGGAGTCAAACATGAAAATGGGAATATAAGGTGTTGATTAGAAAATTACATATTGGATTTTTTTTTTTCTTTTACAGGACATTCGAAGTATAATAATTTTAATATTTTAAAATATATTAAATATTTGGTTAATATATGAAAATCAGTATATTTTGAAAGTACAATAAAAGAATAACATAAAAAAAATATGAACTTTAAATTAATTAACTCAATGAGGTATATGTTAGCACTAATTTTAAAATAATTATTTTCAATTTTTTAATCTAACAATCAAATGTGAATTCTATTTCTATCATTAAAAAAATTCTTGTTATAAATAAATTTATTGTTTTAATATGTCGGTTAAATATTCACTAAATAAATTCAATCTTAATAATTTGAATATCCAAATTTAAAGTTTTTTCATTCTTAAAATGATAATTATTCATACTTGATACACAATGCGTGTTTTATAATATGATTAGTATTGTAACTTGATTCATACATAAGATATATGTTATTTTATATAACTTAAACTTTTAGTAAATAATTATTCTTTTGATATATTAGTTATATTATAATAAAAATTTATATTAAATAAACATGTGTAATATATATATATATATATATATATATATATAAAGAATATTTGACTTGTGTAAAATAATTTATATTTATACAAATTTAATTTTACGTATTCAAAATATTACAAATATATAAATTAATTGAAAATTAAAGATAACTATTTTTGTAAAAAAAAGGATAGTGTTTTAAAGAAAATAAGAAATTAAGAAAAGAAGTTTAATGGTTATCCACCATAATTACAAATTTAACACGGTGAACCAATAAAAATAAATAGTAATAATATAAATTATACATCTTTAAAATTATTTCATACTCGAAATTATATTACTGCAACTTATATATTAAAAAGTCTATTAGAAACATAAATGAGTAGCATTTGTTTGACATTCTCATTTAATAAATTTGTCGTTATAATTTTTGTATTCCTTCCATTCACTTTATATTCTATTTGAAGTCATCTTCATTAAGTCTTAGTTTATAACCAAAATTATAAAAAATTCTGAATTTAAGAAAGAGTTCTTCAAAGATGAAAAGTATTTTTTAATTTTATGAATGAGAATTTAATTTAAAATTTAAAATCTTTAATTTTAATAAAGATATCATATTTTACCTATAAGAACTAGATTTTTAAACTTATATCTCATTATAACTTTTAATTGATATTTCCTAAAGGAGAAAAAAGAAAATTGTTTTAAGACAACCCTTGATTTCCACAATGAACAATACAATAAATATATTTTCTAAAAGTTACCATGTATTAATACTTCATACATACATACATATATATATATATATATATATATATATATATATAATAAATTAAAGAAATAAATACACAATTAATATTAATTAATATTTTTTTAAGAAAGATAAAAAATTAATTAATTAATTTAATACTGATTAAGACTGATACTTCTCATTTAGTATCTTTAATTTTATAAATTAAAAATATTTTCAAATTACTTCAGTAATCATATACATTGAAGATAATAATAAAGTTTATATATAAAATATATTTTAAAATAATAATATTAAATAAGATTGAAGAAGTAGTTAAAATTTTATTATATTTAAATTCAATACATATTTTTTTTTTGTCTTGTATTTGAGTTTAGAGTGAGTAAAATACACATATTCCTCCTTGTATTTAGCGGATGATCCTTAGTAATGAACACAAAAAACAAATAGTACTACATATATTGAAGAGTTAAAAAAATGATTGAAGAATTTTAAAATATTTTTGAGAAAATCTGTATAGATTAAATATTTCTTAATCTTTGTATCAGAATCTTAAAAGATTAATAATGTTATTAATTATATTATTTAATTCCTGTTTCAAAATAAAGGAAAAAATATACAGAAAGAAGATAATAATTAGTTCACAATGCCAAACAACTTTCACATTATCCTTATACTTTAGATTAAATTCTTGTTATGCTACATGTAACATTTTTAAAACAAATAAAAAATTATAGTTCTTAAAAGAGGTTGTTATAGACTTCAAACATCTACCAACCCAAGAGAATTAAAACCCGTGAAACTTCTAATTCCTTTAAAACCCAATTAAATAATCTACCATTATTCAGTTTTTCTTGTAAAAAAGCAAAAAAAAAAAAAAATAAATAAAATAATAATAATAATAAAAGACGAAATTGTTCTCGTGTGGGACCTTGTAAAAAGAAATGAAAGTCGCCACCTATGAAAGCTGCCGGTCGTTGTAGTAATCATGGGTCCTTACGACCCACCTAACCCCAGACTGCAAATTAATTAACTCATTTTTTAGGCCCCATTGTGCAAAATTCCTGTTTTTGCAGCCATGCGATTCACATGTTCGTTGGATCTAACCAAACCACTAATCTAACAACACCGTCTGCAACATATAACACTTTTCAAAAAACAACACTATTTTATAGCATTATATTCAATATTTAATACGCACATTACGATATAATGCCAAAGATGTTTCATACTTAATAATGTTGGCAGCCTGATTAATTGAAAAAGATTGGCTGTGCATCAGTGGGGTTTGACCTGCATCGGTGTTTTAATTTATTTCAAAATTATTGATATTTCAAAAATGATCAAGGTATCTTTACAACTTATGAGTCTAAATGTACATATCAAATTTCAATAGTTAAATATATTAAATATAACGGTGGTTTAGATAACTAAGTCTACCATCCAGGACCGGAATTTAACGAATATGTGAGATTCAGTATAATTTGGATTAATTTTGAAATGAATTTTTGTTAGAAAAATTTAAAGTCAAATATTTAAGGTAGTTAAAATTAGTTAAAAGTTCACATCATCATAAATTATAAGATAGGAACACATATAGTATATTTTATTTTCTATATAAATTATGTTTTTACGATTATTTAGATATGTGATTAAGATTTTTTAATTTAATAGAAAAAATAAGCGATGAAAGTTAAAAGTGTTTTATTTAAATTTTATTAAAACGCATTCATCCAATATGATGGATGGTGTAGAGAAACATCCTTTATTTTTAATTAGGTTTAAAATTTATTTTAATTTAAATTCAATTTAGAGAATAAACAGATAATGTAAAAGGTAAAATTTAATTGTATTAATTTTAATTGGATGGTGTTATATTTGACAACACATATTATGGTAAAGATTTAATTGTATTAATTTTCAATTAAGGTTAGATTTTATTTAAAGTGAATTCGAAGAAAGCACTTTAGTTAGTATATCAGGCAATCTAGAAAAAAAAAATCATGATCTACACAATTTTACAATTTTACTTGATGATCCTACGATTTTGTTGTACTATGATATGGGATTTGAATCATAGATAGCATGAAAAATTATACAATCCTACGATTTTACGATTAAAATCTTGATTTTGACAACTTTATTAATATTTGTATTTGAATATTAACCTAAGTCCAAAATTATATAAGTATAGTTTTATTGCGTAAGGAGTACCCACCCAATCTTATTTAAACTCACTAAATACTTTTTGATATATTTCTCAAAGCTTTTACTAATTTGAATGTCGAAGAATCTTATGCAAATGAATATTCACTCAGTGTTTCATCAACAAAGTTTGACAACCATTATAGAGAAGAATTAATTCAACTAAAGCTTGATTATCTCAAAATATCTCTCAATCCACCTCGGACGATTTCATCTAAATTTTGGTGAGAATATTTAGTACCCATTGTGGGGTTAGGTAAAAATACTCCCAGACCACAACTCTTATGATACTCACTAGAAGTTAGACTATCACATCAACATCATCATATCATGAAATGGACCCGTCTTTGCTTTATACCCTCAAAGCTCATATGTAGACTATTCTCTAAAGGAATTAAGCAAACGTCATAAACATCATCACAAGCACACAAGACAAGATCAACAAGTACTTAGAACCCGAAATCAACACCATGACGAGATGCAGGCCCAGTACGACGAGATGCATGCTCTCCAAGAGCAAATCGCCATGCTATACCATGATCGAACCACCCATTGATCTAAGTAGAATTTGCAACCATAGCATACTAAGCAGGTTGTTCAGTCTTGTCCCGTCATTCTCGATAAACTCATTGAAAATGAAAGCCAATTGGCATCGAGTGCTCATCCATAAAGAGTTCTTGTGAAATCACGCACACAACTGGTTCATATTGGACGTTGGTCTTAAGCTATTGGGAAGAGTATCAACTTAGCACAATTGGTAGGCCACATCCAAGGGTTTGACACACATAGGGAATCATGTATCAATCTCCTTTAAAGTTGTACCACTCTTCCGTTGATTGTAGAAATGTGAGGCAACCTAGTTAGCTTTCATCCCTTCACGTTCGAAGTCATAAAATCCCGACTTCATGACCAATGAAAGTAGCCATGTGTTGAAAAATACAATGACTCCTCAAAATTGGAGGCACGTGTTAAGGCCTATCTCACTCAAGCCAACCTTTTTCCCGAAGACTTAAGAGTACATTGCTAGTTGTTATCCATTACTCTTAAAGGAACAATCTTGGAATGGTACTACTATTTGCCTTAAAATTCAATCGACTTCTCTGATACCTTCTATGTGACGTTCTCAGCTTAATTTTCTAATTATAAGTCGATAGTCGCATGCATAACATTGCTGCAACACATCACTCAAGGAGATTTTGAGCCCTTAGTGTAGTTTATGACCCAATTCGCCAAAGAATCCTCAATAGTTTTGATTTGCATTCAGTTGTGGTCATCCATTCTTCTTAGTGGGACTGCATTTAGGGACTTTTTTTGGACTATTTATATGTCAATACTCCTACCAATATGGATGCACTCCGCATCTATGCAACCAGGTATATTAGCATTGAAGAAAACTTGAAAGTCAAGAATAGGGAGAAGGCTCAATCCACAACCCCAGCTCTTAATACCCAAACTTTCAAGAAGAAGTGTGTCAGCAAATATGAAAATTACACTCCTCTCAATGTTAGTCGAGATTTTCAAGAAGTGTTTCATCTCGAACTAGTTCAGCTATCCCAAGCCACACCATCTCCTCAGTTTGTTGATCCAACCAAAAGGTGTATTTATCACCAAAACCAAGGGCACAACACGAAAGAATGTAACAAAGTTCATGATCTCACAAGTTTGAGGCTTTAGGGTGCTTTGTCTAGAATGGCCACGCTATGCATGACCGAGGATGCAAAGGATGGCGTGTTGGGGGTTGAGGTTGAGGCTTCCGAAGTAGTCACCAAGGTCAGGGCTAAGGAAATCATCTAGAGCAAACAACAACACCTCAGCTTAAGCAAGAGAAAAGAGAGAGCAACCCAAATAAAATCCTAATGAAGTCAAAGGGACTATCAACATTATTGTAGGAGGATTTCTAATGGAGGTAGCTCTAACTTAATGAAGATGAGGCATCTCTGAAGTATCAACTCAATGAGCTTCCTACCACCTTAACCCCTCTCATCCATCACTTTTAGGGATGTATAGTTTTGCATTAAAGATCCTAATCAATATGACCCAATGGTTGTCACGACTATCATAACCAAACTGGAGAGTTAGAAAGGTCCTCATTGACCAAGAAAGCTCTACCAACATACTAAACTGATTGACGTTCCATAAACTTGATATTCCTACCTCACTTATCAACTCCTATGCAGACTCTTTATTGGGTATCGCCGATGAGCAAGTGCATGTAAGGGGTTGCATTAACTTGCTGACAATATTTGGTACAAACACGACATATCAAACATTGATAGTTCAGTACGTTCTAATTGAATTTGACACATCATATAATGCCATCATCACCCGCTAAGCACTCAATCAACTTAGAGCCATTGTTTCTATGTTTTATATGGCTATGAAATTGCCTACCGAGGATGATACAATCATTGCACCCCTCAAGCTAAGGAGATATTTATTGCTAATAGAGCAAGTGAGATTTTTTATTATTTCTATGTCTATTTTGTCCTCTTGGGAAGAAGCTTTATATTTTTTTAATGGAAAACGATAACTTTATTTCCCTCTGGCATAACATAAATGGCTATAACTATGGTATTGGGGAAAGAGAAGAAGTTTCCTCCACTGAATCCCCTTCAATTGAGAATGAGTTAGTACAACTCAAAGAAGGTTTATCTCCAATGAGAACAACCTCCTACTTACCGGAGGGCTGCCTCCATTAGAGGAGTTAGAAAAGGAAGAGAAAGCAACCATTATAAGTGTATCTAGAGTGTACGAAGCGCAAAAGAAAATAAATGAAATACTCATATTGACCAAACCACCAACGAAGAAAGTGTAAGTACAATAAAAGGATTTTTTCTTATATCTATAAAATGAAGGATAAACGAAACATTTAGAAATGCTTTGTCTTTTTAACTGTGAAACATCACAATTACGAAACGCACGTCCTAAGACAACATAAGTGAAACATCATTCACCTAAGTGACATCATGCCTTGAAACCATTGAAACCCATCATAAGTGGGAAAACCTCTCATTAATGCTTTAGGGATTCCCGCTTCAAAATAAGTTATGAGCTCTATGAATAGTCGCAAAGTTCAACCCAAAATAAATTGAAAAAAAGACAATTTAAAATGTTTTAAGCTTTATAAATTGGCAAAAAAGTGACATTTGAGTTGAGTAAATCATCCTTCAAATTGGGGGCTTATGTAACACCTATATTGGAGTTTAAAAAGATTATATTATCCACTCATGAGAGTAGGGTATAATCACTTGCAAATATGAATAATTTAGATTGACCTCAAAATTGATTTTTTGTTACAATAAACTTAAACAATCCAATACTTAATAATGAGTTGTATTTGGATATTAACATAGGCCAAAAACTTATAAATATAGTTTTATATTCTAAGAAATACTTACTCAATCTTATTTCTACTTATTAAATATTTTTTAAATATTTATCTAAATTCTTACTAATTAGTGTTAAAGAATCTGATGATCAATTTCAACAATTTCAGCTTTATGTTTCATCAATAATGCTCAACAAGCATTGTTAAAAAATATTAATTCAACAAAAACTCAATTCTCTCAAACACTTCTCCCAATCTACCTTATCAAATTTCGGCTTAGCTTAAGTATCAACACTAAGCTAGTAATTTGTTACTCTTGTTTATATTATTTTTTTTCCCTACAATTCTTTAAATGAACTGGAAACAGTAGTTAGAATTACAGTAACATCAATCATTATATTTAATTAAATCAATTGTTAAGATTTGTGTAAGTCTTTTAAACATATCAATTTTAGCTATCATTATGTTCTAGATGAATTTCTTCTACTTATTTTATTGATAATTAGTTTATGTTCAGAAATCTGACAAGTTATGTTTTAGTATAGTCTTTCTTTTAATTTTTCTATTTCTATTCAAGCAAATATGACTGATGTATATGTTTTGAAGATGGTAGCATAAAAAGTACACCATCCCATCAAAATTTACATTATATTTCCAAGAGTTTAACGGACACGAGTTGCAGTGCATTTACTAACAAGGAAAAAAATTATGAGAAATGCATGAACAAAAACAAACAGCGAAAAATAAAGTGAATAAAATAATCTGTCAATATATATATATATATAATTGAATGAAAATATAAATATTTAGTTTAAAAGAAAAATAAAATAGAAAATATGGAAATCGGTCTTCAGTTAATGAATACATTGTGTGTTTTTTTAAACAATAAAAAAAACTAATTGATTTTTAGAAAATAATTCATTATTTATACAAACAAATTGATTATTTAAAAGAAAAAAAAATAATAATTAGAAAAAATGTTGAGATCGAATTTTGAGTAAAAGAATTAATTGATTTTTAAAACAACCTATTGTATAACAAAATGCTGTTTTTTAAACAATGGATGATTAAATTAATTTTTTTTTAGTGATAGACAAATGATTGGTATATATAAAATTCGGACACTTAACTAACAATTATTACGGAAAATATATATACTGCAAAAATTTTCGACCGTTTTTTAAGAGAATTAAAAAGTATGGAATTTATACTTTTATTTTATTTTATATTCTTTTCTTATTACACAACTAAAAATGTTTTTTTTTTCTCTATCCATGTGCCAAATGGATATCTAAAGAAATGAAAATTAATTATAATTTATATATTTTTAAAATTAAATAAAATATTTATATTAAAGATATTTTAATTAATCATTTGTTAACCTGTATTATAACGATATATACTTAAATAAAAATGTAATATTTTATTAAACATATTATATTTTTAATGCATATATATTTTAAATTTATTTCATTGATATTTTATATTATTAATTTCCAAATTTCTACTAATTACAATGTATAATATGGGTGATAATAAAAATGAGTTCAATATCTCTCAAGAATATTTTAAGATATTAGAAATTAGATAATAATGAGAATGTTTCTATACATATTTCAAATAGTTTTATTTGTCTTCCAATATTTCTCTACTTTTATTTATTAACTTCTTCAAATAATTAGTTTTTGGAATGACGTTGAAATTTCTTATGTTTCGGAATGATGTTGAAATTTCTTATGTTTTCATTAGTTTTATTTAAAAATTTATCTAAAAATAAAAATTATTATAATGGAGTAGTATTTTTTCACAACTTTTTTTTAAGGTACCTTTTTAAGATATTTTTTTCTTTCTACTCATACTAGGCATAGATTAGAATCATTATATGAAATTTACTAAAAAAAATTATAAAAGACTAGACCAAATTTTTGAAAAGAAAAAAACAAAGCAAACTATTAAACCAATTCATAATATGAAAAAGTAAAAGAACAAAACTAGGGAAAATCCATCAAAGAATGAGAAAAAGGTATATATCTTATGTTAAAAAACAAAACAGCAAAAGAAAGAAAATCAAAACTAATGGTACACAAACCCTCCATCAAGTATAAATTCTAACAGGTTTTTTAGCAATCTTGGAAGCACCTTTCCCCGCTTTCCCGTGTTTTCTAAAAATTATATACATCATTTCAACTCATTTAAATCACTAACGACTCTCCAGTTTCACCTGATTTGCCCAATATTAGAAACCAACTTATAGTTCATCTCAAACTTAGAAATAACTTAAAAAACCTATCTCCCTTCAGCATCCCCACAAGACATGAACATATAACAGTTGAGTACAATTTAGTATTCTTTTCTAAATGCATACCTTAACAAGATTTTAAACATGTTTAAATAATATAACATATAAAAGGAATAACAAATTGATGATAAGAATATTTAATCATCTTAGTAAGTGATTATATCATAAGCATATCAATAGACAAACGATACGTGAACTTTCATTTGAAGTCCAAAGATAATAAATATTGGCTTCATTATTTTACAAATGCAACATCATTTATATGGAAAAATGATATGCGAAAACTTTCATTTGAAGGCCAAAGATAATAAATATTGGCTTCATCATTTTACAAATGCAACATCATTTGTACGCTGGAACCATTCATATTCATATGTATTCAAATAATACTTTTGTATGAAAACAACAATATTAGGTTTATAATTCTTTTTCTAAGATGCACTAAATATTAACAGATGATTGAAGTAAAAATATAGGAAGAGCTCTTGAAAGGAAAGCTTTGTGCATAGGTTAGTAGAGGTTTTGTAGAAGCACAACTCATGCCTCTAAGTTAACTACTCCGTCTAGTATTAATAGTAGTTGCATCCCATCATTTACTTTCTGCATCCAATGACTAAAATGAAATCAGGAAAAAAAAAATACTTTTAGAAAACTCTTTTCAGAATGCAAAAATACACTTCTGAAAGTCCTTTTCAGAGTGCAAATAAATACTTCCACAATATCCTTTCTGAAATATAATTAACACCCCTATCGACTTCTGGAAAATCCTTTTCAGAATATATTTTTTATTTTTAAAAAGCATTTTTCAAAATATATTTTTTTACTTCAAAAAATCCCTTTCAAGAATTTCTTGACTTTCGAAAAGTCCTTTCAAAAAGACACCCTACACCCCCAAATAATTTTTGGAATATTTGTTTCGAAAGTCTTTTCCTGAATATGATTTTTGGAAACCTATAATATATCTCAACGTGAAAAAGAAAAAAACATAACTTGACTATACCGCCTTCCTTTATCTCTGAAACAACCAACTTGTCCACAACAAGTCATCACAGAAAAGCGTCACCACTTACTTTCGCTGCCGCCACCGAAATCACCTCACCAAAATAAACCTCTCATTTCATATAAAACTATTAAATGACACAATTAAAATTTTGAGAATTTGATGGGAGTGTAAGAGGCAATTGTCAATGTTAACATATGCTGCCACACAAGGCCTATGCCGCTACCACGAATACAATATCAATTATCTACTTTATGTTTCAAAAATGATGTTAGTTCTATTTTAGTAAAGGAATTCATTCGAGTAAGATCAACATCATTTTTAGTTTGTAAGTAAAGTATCACAAGGGACCAATATCATATACTAAAAGATAAAATATATGATTGTGTCATTGATCGTGACAACACCAACACTTCGACGTTATTTTCAAAGTCATTAGATGATTGTGAGAGAAAAACTTTAATCAAGGAGGTTCTTAGAAAACTAAATTTGGAAAACCAAATCATAGGATAATGGATAGAGTTACTTGAGAGAAACATTTCTTACCAAGATAGAAGATTGATGAAAGCACGAGTATCAATGAATTTCAAATTGAGTTGGTCTCGTCTTATCATTGAAACTAACCAATAATTGATCTTGTGGTTTTCTAGACCCTCAAATCAAAAGGTAATGGAGAAGGTGTGATATTAGAAGGAATCAATGACAATGGGTTATGATTGAATAATCACTCAAATTTGAGCTTAAGGTGAGAAATATTTAGATTGAATACGAAACCTTAATTACTGGAAAGGTGTTAACAAAAGAGACTAAAGTAATAAATATCATAATAAAAGTAATTTTCAATTGGTTATTAGGTAAGTAAATAAGAAATACCTAACCAAGGTTCCTGAATTGGCAAAATATTGGGAAAAATTCAAATAGATGAATTGCAATCTCTTAAAATTCAAACTGATGTATGTCCCACAAGAGCTAATATTGAGCAAATTTGTTGTCCAATCTAGCTAATACTAAATATCTAGGAAACAATATCGTTCAGTGATTTAAGAAATGATAAGTAACATTCTTTTAAGAGAACCGACACGTAAACATCTTAAGAAATGAAACAGAGGACGAAAAGTAACGTACAATTAACCAGAGTTTAAGAAAAGAATGTTATAGAAAACAAAAGTCTTGAAAAGAAAGTATATTACAAAGTAAAAATCATAATACAGTATAGTAGATTGATAAGTATCAATTTTGAGTGTTTTTCTAAATGAGAAAGATTGAGTACTTGTGGGTTTAAGTATTATTTAAAATAGTAATTACTCCCAATTTTAGAGTTTTTGGATTGAAATTTATGTTTTGAGTCCTGAGTTAAAGGAAATCATTTAATCTCAATTATTGTGAAATTTCAGGTATAAAAGAATGAAGAAAATGATAGATTGGAAGATTCATGAAAAAAAAGAAATAAAAAGATTAAAATAAAAAAGCCCAAGAGAAAAGTCACTTAACCTAGGCCCAAAACCGAGTTTAAAAGGAGGTTTTTAGGGTTTTGTGAAGCATCAAGACCTAGAGGAACGGAGACAGACGACAAGAACGAAAGCAAAGCACCAATTTTCTTCTTTTCTTGCAATCTTCCTTTCATTGGGTTGTAATGGCTACCATGGGTAGCTAATTCTTCATCTTTGGGATTGAATGTAATCTTTTGAACTTATTCATATTTTAGTGATTTTTATATATAATATTCAGTTTCTACTCAATTGGTATTTTCATCTTGTTAATGCTAGATTTTATCTGATCAATAGAGTCTTGATTTTGATT
>Ga0099825_1006912_pt1 | contig 13990 bp, 9 predicted proteins | sample SiratroredBW_FD_76838 | JGI IMG/M metagenome (GOLD analysis project Ga0099825, IMG submission 76838) | Root nodule microbial communities of legume samples collected from California, USA - Siratro red BW | ecosystem: Host-associated > Plants > Roots > Nodule | place: USA: California | collected... | reverse complement strand
TGACAAAGAGTACTGGTAAATATCATTCAAAGTTCGAAAATTTGAGAAATTACTATTTGGAAGGGCGACAATATTTGATATTGGATTTAAGAGAGCAAGAAGGAAATGACATAGGTTTTAGATGCAAGGAAAAGGAAAACCTCAGTGAAAGAATGAGAAATTTAGAATTGATTGCGTAGAGTGATAAACTATCATCGAGTATGAGAGAGCGGGATAGAGAAATTTAGGATTTAGGTAAAAAGAACATAACCGATCACCACAACGACACCATGAAAGGAATGGAAGAACAACAAGACGAACAGAAAAATGATGGTGAGAAGAACGAAGGAAAACAAGCAAGACATATAATGGAGAAGGCGAGAGCACAAGAAAAACGAAAGAAGAGCTATGAAAATACAAAACAAAAATATGAAGTGTGAAATCTCAATATATTAAAAAACCTTTTTTTTCTTTACCACGTTATTGTCAGCTCATGCTATCAAAAGAAAGTACGACACGTGTGAGTGTCAATACTCATTTCCTTTTTGTGATTAAAATATTAAAATGTTTTTGAAAGAAAATTATATATAATTGAGAGGCGTATCTTAAGTAGTAAAAGAAAAAGTGTGTAATATAACAGAAAATATGGAATTTTAGAAAAAAAAAATTGTCCAAGTATGAGGGACAAAATGTGAGTTTGGTGAAGAATGTGGTAAAATGTTGAGTGAAAAGAAGAGACTTTTCTATAATGTTTGGATGGGAAGAATGATGAGGGCAGCAGCACTAAGTGTTGGCAAGCCTGCTACGTAGCACACATGATGAGAAGGAAGTGGTGAAAGCACTTCCGAGACTCCGGGTTGAGGACATACTAGATTAGCATCAATGTCTATGCTATTTAAATTTCCCTTTTTCTTTTATATCTTTTTGGGGTCCATTTGAAGTGACTCCATTTATTGCCTTTGGCAAAGAGAACAGTGGTCAGCACCAAACACCTTTCGGCCACATAGAAGCTTGAGTAGGTGCATTGCGACAAGAAACTTACTAGAACCTAAAAAAGAATTATTAGCTTTTAGAATGGGGTTAGGGAATAGTATAATAACCATCCCCACAAAAATTATTGTTTAATTTTGCGTTAATCTCGACGTCTAACTCAACACTTAACCTCGTCTAATTTTCTCCCACAACAGATATGTAATGTCATAATTGCTCCACTTCACGCCTTCCTTCTTCTCATCATCATGTTTGGGGGTCCCCATTACCATGAAATATATGTATAAAAATGCAAATTAGGTTATGCTTGCAGCTTCAGAAAACTATTTTGCTGGGTTGAAAACGTATATTAAATAAACCTTCCCTAAGAGAAAATCAGGACTACGGAAGACATGTTATAAATGTATGTATGTACAAATTGAATTAAAGCTCAACCATCTGAATGAAAATACCACCATAAAAATAATTCACCTAAACCTACAAGAATACTTTTTCTTGCAAAAACAGATAAGATAAAAACATGCAGAAGGGTGTTAGTTGTTGCTGTGCCAAAATTGATGCAACTGCTTGGATGACAAATTTTGAAAACCACCTGGGTGCTGAAGATCTTCGAAAACCCGTGGCTGAGAATGATTAAGGTTAGAATATCCAGGACTAGCATACTGTAACAAGGAAGCCTGATTTGGGTGCCCCAGAAAGTTAGAGTGGGATCTCTCTGGGATAAACGAAGATCTTGACTCGGACCCGTAGTCCCACTGTGAAAAACTACCATGCTGCTTAAAAGAACGACAAAAAACCATTAACCTAAATGATGAAATTATATAACAGACTTTTAATAGTGTAGATTAGGTCAAGGACAATTATCAAAATCAGTTTTTGAAAAAGTTAATATGAAATCAATTTTACAAATTAGTTTATACTCATGTTAATATTTGTTTATGAAAAACTTTTTTTCTTATTTTCTTTTTCTTGAAATGTTTATCGAAAAGTTGGGAGAATAACCCCTCCATCAGACGTGAAGAACAGTTGAATGTCACTTTATAATTTTCTGGGACTAGATTTGCAAATGAAGCATGCACAGATCCACAATAGCTAACTTTACATGTCATTTTCTTCATAATACGAACGACCTTTAGTCAAAAAAAAAGTTTGATTGAAAAAGATCATTCTTCATCAGAAAAAACTATAACATACCTGATGGATAGAGCTTAGGTTATGTCCACCACTGTACTGAGAAGATAAAGTCTCGTTAAAGTTACTTGAAGGTATCATATGAGAAGGAGATGGATTAGCCAGAAAGCTTTCAGAACTATAAACGGAAGAGCCAAGATTTCCATAACCAAATGCATCTCTGGCACTGGCACGGGGAGACAATCTATTTGTAAGGAATTCATTTCTATTTTGCAGAAGGTTGTACTTCATGTCTGCTGGAGATGGATTATATGCAGTATTGCCTGAAAATGCTTGCTGAGAGGGCAGGGAAAGATATCCTTTCTTGTCAAGCAATTGATGAAAATGTGTCGAGGATTGCATTGTAGGATCCTGGGGAAGTGCAGATCTCATAGGTAGAGAAAAGGTACTTGGCTCACTGACCTGCAAGGTTCAACCATGTCAAGTATATCAATGACTAACTATTAGGTCTAATTTATCAATGAGGTAGTTTTTAGGGCACTGATTTGAAACCTTTAAAAATTTAGGTAAATGATATTATTGCACTTTCCTTCACCGTTATAACTGTTATTCTTTTGACGTATCTACATTAAAACTACACAGTAAGTTATACACGGTTATAAGTAGAAACAATGATCATAGGATGTTTATTGGATAGGGTATCTACCTATCATTACGAGGTTTTAAGCCTAAATATCGAAAAACAGATTGACATTTAACATAGCTCAATTTCTGTTGGGAGTAGAAGTCCCCGTTCCTCCTAAAGCAGCTACTTCCCTCTAAAGCAATGCATTAGCCAGTAGAAGATCATGAGAAACAACTCAACTTGATGTGTATCCACAAAATCCAGCAAGTATTTCTCCTCATTGATGTTTAATTGATACAGAATCCGTGAGCATCAAAAAAATAAATAACGGTATTTGGATTAATAAGAAATATTGAAACAAACTTCGGGGATCATTAACTTCTGAGTAGTCCAAACAAAAACATCTTTAGACTTGAACCATCTATTTTCGGTTATTCTTCAACCAAAAATGTTCTAGAGATACAAACATCATTAAATGACTATTAAGAATATCTGTTCTATGAAGTTATTAGCATATGGCCACACGCAAAAAATACATAAATCAAATAACAGATGAGCATGATCTGTACAGATGAATACTCTACCTTGGACATGGAGATGGCAGGATTGCTTATAAAAGACACTGCATTGTTATGTCTTGCAGATTGTGATTGTGACATAAGAAATGCCAACAAGTCACCAGGTATTGAATTTGGGTCAGCATACTGCATAAAGGTAAAAAAAAAAAAAAAAATATCAAAGTTATATACTAACACTTGAAATTTTAAAAGTAAGCATTTATAAGTAAACAGCTATTAAAGAATAGAATCATATAGGTCATGTGCATAGACATATTTCATGTAGAAAGCCCATCAATATCAATAGGAAAACCAAAATAAAGAACTCAAGTTCGAAAGGCTTCAGCGTCACCTGTTCTCTTGGAAAGGTAAAATGGTTTCCACTCCCCAAGCCTGGCTGCTTCAAAGGCAGTGACCTATTCACCCAGTTTGATTTTAGGAAACGAGGGTCTGATACGGATGCTGTGAAGTTGTGTTCATGCTCAAGAGTTTCCTGAGGAATAATGTGGTTCACAGGCCATTGCTTAGGAGATGAAAGGAATTCGCTGTTTTTATCACCTGCTGCTCCTCTAGGAACATCAAATCCAAGCTGCTTATCACCATAGTCTACAGAACTAATAGAGACATAATAAAATAAAATGAGTTGTGCCATAAACAAAACAGACTATATATCAAAAAATAGGAAATGGAAAAAAAAAATTACCTTGCATCCAGGAACTGAGCTGAAGAATCATGTACAGCTGCAGACTTCACTTCCGTGCCATTTTTAGAAAGATGATTGGAAGTAAGAACCACAGAGGCAGAATTATTGCCGCTATTATATGTACCAAAACTCAAATGTGAACAGTCAGCACCCAAGGCTTGTAAATGAATTGGAATAACCACTGCACGGTCATCTTCAAATGTTGGCACTTCGGGTTTAGAGTCTCCTATACTTAATCGCTGGAAAATTGAAGCAGAAGATGACACATCTACAAAGACATCACCAGTAAATTTATTTGAATAATCTTAATAGAATAGTAGCAAGCCATTACTGGTGAAAAAATAATCAATATTTCATGAGACAACGTTTTCCCATGTATTGAGAATGAATAGAGCAGCATATCCAAATATTGGTTTCATTCCCTTCTATAGATTCTGATTCAAGGACAACACAACTTCCTAAACTTAGAGTTTGTACAGAAGTGAGGAAAAGGAATTATAGTTATCATCATTAAAAACATTCACAATTCAAATTTCAGGTGCGTGATCTACTGTACAATCCTATTCACTAATTAACAACAAATGACAATACAAAGGTGGTTTAATTTTTAGGTTCCAACACCAACTTCAGCCATAAGGAAAGATATGTAAATACCCAGTTAAACACTGAATAGTTTTGTTATAAAACTATTCCTACCAAATTCCCATCCTCCAAAAAATGAAAAAGTCGATCATCAAACAGAAACAACCAAACCCTCTCACTAATGCAGTCACCTACATGAATCAAAATGCAATTATGCCACCACTAGATTCTATAAAAACCAAAGTATTTGTTATACTATCCAGAAGAGTGTGATTGAGCTGAAACCATGTGCTTTTAAAACAGCAAGGGTGTTTTATTTAGATTGAGAAAATGAAATTAATACAATAAATAGAGGAGATTTGATATCCTCTAATAATAAAGATTTGATACAATAATAAATATCAACACTTCTAATAATATATAATATATTTATATACATATATAATCTAGATATTCCTTATCTCTATAACTATAACAATATCAATAAACCCACTTAGGTAAGGCCTTTTTAAGTCGTTTCTCAAAAAGTGAATTTCAGTCTCTCCAGACCTGTTCTCTATCTGACTACATAGTAAGAAGCAAAATCACATCAAAATTGTAATTGTACCTTTACACGTCAGATACTCCTAGCTGTAGTCTACAAATTTCATACTTGTATTCTCAAATAGAGACTAAACCATTCACTTAGTCCCTATTATATAGTTGTCCACATTTTAAGTTTAGTCCCTAATGACGAAACTATAAGTTTTATTCCCTTAACAAGTCAAGGACTTCTGTTCAGGGACTGAAATTATATATTTCTCATATAGGAACTAAAGCTTAATGGAAACAGCAATATGGACCAAATGAATAGTCTAACCTTGTTATATATTCCCACACATGTGAGAATAATTAAGAGTTACCTTCATGATGCTCATAAGAACTACAATGATCAGGGGAAAGAGTATTCCCAAAGTTAGAACTGGAATGAGATTGTAGTCCAGTATTGTTGCTCAAAGGAGTATGTTTGCTAGATATAGAAGCAGGTTCAGTGTCTTCAGAATCAACGTGATCAGAAGCAACATCCCTCCATGAAACTGGGGCTACATCTAACTCACTATTCCTGTGTGAACATATTGCAGTTACTTGCAAGCTAGGATGCTCAAGTGGCCCAGTAGAATTTGAAGCATACATGTTTGGTGCCTGTGAATTCCTAGCAAATGGATGCTCAATTACAGGCCATTCATCATGAAAACCTTGTTGCTCAGAATGATTTTGAAAAGGAAGACCTAAGCTTGACTCCTGCAAATTTCCACATGCAGAAACTCCTGAAGTATTACAGTTGTTAACAACATCTGGTGATGATGTTCTACCCATTCTTACAATGTCTGCCATTGAAAGACGTCCTTTCTTCACTCCTGTCGTGGACGGTTGAGGTCCTGAAGAGGCTTGGGCAGAATCTGATACAGAGTGTCTTGTTATTAAGGACTGTCTTCCATTATCAGTACTAAAATAATCACTGCATTAAATTTAAAAGTAAAACATATGGAGAGTAGTTAGAAATTTTATTTAGAAAAATAATCATTTACAGCAACATTCTAATCCAAGTGATATCAATGTTGTTAAAAGGCAGGCACACAAAAACAAATATTTTCACCTTATACATAAAGATACTGCAGTGGCAGCAAGAGCTTACACATTTGATATAAATCCTTAGGCATCAAAGCCACCGAAATTATTCACAATATTGCTATAGGTGGAGAAATACATACCTGAGACTTAAGGTGAATTGAAAACAAGATAATGGGAACGCAAAGTCTTAGCCATAAAACATGATAACAAGAGTTTAAGAGTTTAACGGACAGGATTCCCTCCAATAGCATAGGCTAAAACGCAAGAGAAGGATGAAAATTATACCACCTATGCATCATATTCATACATTGAAGCTGGCTATGCACCATAACATCATGGCCCAGTACCACTAAAGTTGGAGCTGGCTATTCGCACCTGTTGGAGCCACTTTTGCACCAAAAATAGTGGGTGTTTTAGGTGAGAAATCTTGTAATTTCCCCCACCACTTTTGTTGAATCAAAGGGTTCAAATGAAACCCTTGTTTTCACACTTTCATTTGTACACATCTCTTTGGATGAACCACCCATCATTCTTTGGCTCTCTAGCATTTTCCAATGACATGGTGATTTTCAGCAAATAGATGACTACTTTCTTCATCCTTGTGATAATGCGTTATTTTGTCCTCTTTCTCCGTAACTTTTGTATGCTCTGTTCTCTGTTCCCGCTATGTCAACGTTTTGTAGTATCTGACAACCTATTTCTCTCAATGTGACAGTGATCATTTCTCTGTTTGAAACTTTTCTGGCCAATCTTTTGCTTTGTTCTCTGTTCTCTTTTGAATTATCAAGAACTTTTTATTTTGAGCATTTACACATGACAATGTTAATCATTTAATTTGTATATCAAAACTTCAAACCAGAAACCATCTCACAATCCATAATAACAACTTTTTGTTCAGCCGCTCTAGGTCACTATTTGGATTCAAAACTATACTTTTTCTTTAGTTGACAGTCTATGGTATACAAAGCATTGAAAATAGTATATAATGGCAAAGTAGATGATACCCCTATGAGTTATAAATGGGTTGTAGAGAAAGAAACTCAATCTTAAAAAGTAAACTTTAAGCAAAACTTAACAAAAATGGTTTGTAAGATGAGGTTTGAACTCACTTATACAGTATAATTTGGTCAAATCTCATTGGGTCGAGTTACCCGATGACCCAACTCGACCAAATCCACCCAATTATATTAGGTTGAATTTCATATATAATTGAATCAGACCAATCCAAACTAACTCATTCTTATACGGGATAGGTGATGGGTTTAGAATGGGTGACCCGAGACCCAGTCTTATAATTGTCTCACACTCACTCACAATTGGCATAACCCTAGACACACCTAAAACTCTCATGGCAATTGTGCTTCTTCCTCTGTTTAGTCTTCTTCATTTGTCTCTAGCGGTCACTTTTGCTACATCTCAACCCCAACATCAGACAAACAAACCTAAACACTCTCGCAATGTGTCATCTTCTTTGTATCAACCCTAGCATTGTCGTTTCTGTCGTTCATCTCCGCCATTCATTAGCCTTGAATTAATTTTTGTAGACATTGTGTTGTTTGTTTTTTACTAGTTCTTGAAAACTACAACTTTTAACAAAAAAAGTTTTCAAAATCTTGACCTAATTGACCCAACTCAATCCAACTCGGTCAAGTGTGGGTTAGGTTGGATTGGGTTTAACAAAAAAAATGCAGAAACCAAGTCCAACCCAACCTGATATTTATTTAGTAAGTTGACTTTTGTCCGAATCTTACCCAACCCAACCCGCAAACACCCATTATATATCTAGTCAATGTGAGATATATGATAAACCTGTCATGTTGAGAGCTGGACATTTTGAACATAGGAAGCGAGTATCTGCATGTTGAATATCATGATACACATACCTATCCCATCAATAACCGAGTAATCAAAATAATTGTTACCTATCAATCGATATCCATTAAAGGTACTTCGGTACCTGCTACGTATCCATTGCGGATTTTATTCGTGGATATCCACAGGTAAAGTTTGTTATGTTTAAGTACATGAATCATACTAAAGAGCTAAATGGAGGAGTGCAATTGAGTGAAGATCTCAAAACTAATATGGTTTGAAGTGAACAAGCAACCAAGGAAGCAACACTTGCTACAAACCATTACTCAGTCGCATTAATCCCAAACTCTCCCACACATTTTGGACCTTTCCAAATTATGGCACACATTGGTCAGGAGGCCAACAAACTCAAGCTCCCAGATTTGACAAAAGTACAATCGGTCTTCCATGCCTAACAAATCGAGCGATCCCTCACATCTAGCACTCAAGTAGCCAATTTAGCCCCTAGTTTGACTTTGGAGACCTTCAATGCCCCCTACCTTTAGTGTGTTAGCCACTCATCCGGGGCAAGGTTGCTAGCAACTTTGATGAGGGGAAACTTCTATGGAGAACCAGCCCATTAAAGAGGCCACCTGGGAGTTCCTCCATTCTTGACAAGTTTCCCACGCTTAGCCTTGAGTAGAATGCTAATCTATTAGGGGCAAGGATTATTAGGAAACAACACCCAAATAGAAATAAGCCCATGTTGGTTTATTCTCGTAGACCCAAGTGTAGTAAGTAGTGACACTTGCTTAGTCAAATTGGGAAGGGGTATTGAGGTAATTGTTGAGGTTGTTAGAAAGATCAGTGCATGCGTGTTTCTGTTATAGGGGGACCATTTGATTCTAGAATCATCATAGAGGATGTCATTGGAAATTGGGCGCAGAGAGTGTTTTCTCTTGCTTGGGAGGGCTTGGGCTCTAGTCACATTTAACTTTCTTTTCTTCTCTATTTTCTATTAATTTCCATTCACTGTAGGCACCTCTGATACATGTACATATCAAATATCCTTTCCAACACACCAATTTGGGAAAAAAATTATAACAAACAAAAGAAAATGTGTATCCAAAGGATAGAAAAGAAAAATGGACAGAACAATCAATCATAGGTAAAATCATCAAAGCCTCTATCAAAACATCCTCAAATCTACGTCAACAAAACAACAAATGGATTATCCTATGGAATAAACTGAGAATGACATCAAGCCACACTCTATCAACAGTAAGCATTTGAATTCATATAAGCTACCAAATTGCACGATAAAACTCACCTTTTAGTACTTTTCATTACATCATGAGTTGTAGGAGCTATAACTGAAGCACTAGCACATACTGACCCACCCTCCCCCTTGCCATTAGCTTTATAATGCTCTGACATTAAGTTACACATATTTGACAAGGTAAGGCAATGCAATAGTAAAAAACCACGTCAATATACTAGCTGCGTGTACCAGAAATTGCATGATGTTCCGCAATCAGAGAAGATACCATTATAAGTCACATGTGTTAATCCACTTTGCACAACATTGCAATCACTGCCACTGCTAGTTTTGCCTCCGCGACTCAATCCTACATTTTTACCCCTAGTCCTTGAATTGATGGCCCCCTTCATTTGAAGTTAAAAGAAGTTTAAAAATCAAACAGATTATTCAGCCGGTAATCGGCTCGACCTTATCTCAATGATCATGAACAATGCCAAGAAGGAATACCTCTTTCTTCCTTTCACGTTTACTTTTCACCTCATGAAATGTATCTGCAGAGTTCAAGTATCAAAACTTCTAAGTGTAAAGATATATAAATCATGCCAACAATTCATAAATCATAACACAGTAAGACTTCTACGCTACATATAACTTCTAAAATAATTATTACAAAAGCCAATTATTTTAACCATATAAGAATTCATAATTGGATGGCATGGCACTTGATAAACATTCATAATGTCAATGCAAACATTAGATTCAAATAAATAAACAAGATGCAGGATTGTTACTCACGGAAAATACCTCTGCTCTCTACCAAAAAATAAATAAAAACTAACAATTAATTTTCATGCAAAAGATTTTAGTTCTGCAACTGTATGAACTAAAACTCCTTTGATAGTCATTATAAAAGTGCCTGAAGCATTCTAATTAAATTCATAAACAAATAATGCAGATAAACCATAATGTGAAGTCAGAAATCATTTTTAAGATTTTTCTTTCTTTCAATCTTCTGAAATAGCCTATGAAAACATCAATCTCTACAGAATCATAACACAAACTTAAAATATAAAAGGAAGCAAACACTTTTTCATATTCATCAATTCCTCATGCAACAAAACGCAAAAAACCAAGACGTTCCACTACAACAACAACAACGAAAACAAGCAAAACAACACACAGTATCGAAAGAGCACACAAAACCTTGAGAGAGAAGCTTCTCAACCGTGCGGTTCACGTCCATATCACATTCCTCGAGCACAGCGTAGATCTCATGCTCCGTGCAGTCCACGATCTCCTTCACGCTCTGCACCACCTTCTCCGCGGCCACCGGCACGGCACTCTCCGCTGCAACGTGTTCTCCGCCGCCGTTCACGTTTCTTCTTCCACTCCCCATTCTTCTACCTCCGCAAATTTTGTTGCAGTTTCTATCCCTTTTGGCGAGAATAATCCGATCAAACAAACCGAACCTTTTCGCATACGCAACCTTTTTCAACTTCTCGCGCTTCGGCTTTATATATATATATATATAGCAGTTTTTTTTTTTCTATGGCTTGTGGACTGTGGTTGAGTAATCCACACAGTCATGGGTGCACATGCTCTTGTCACTGGCTGTGATGCTTGAACTGTCACGGTCCATGTTTATTTAAGTGCATCTTTCGCCACGTGTTTGAAAATATGACTGTGATTGGTTGATGGGGGAAGAGTCTCAATGACGTGTGAGATTAGATTCTTATTGTTAAGATTTTCTTTCATGATTTTAATATATTCTTATTCTTATTCCTTCATTTTTAAAATAAAGTTTTTCTCATTTTATAATTTAAACCTTTTTGTTCTCAAAATTGTGATAAAATTTCATCTCATTTAAAAAATTATAACTTTATAATTTATAAAATTAATAATATGAATTCATTTATAAGTTTTTTCTTACAGTTTTTTATGAGTTTAATACAAATTCTAGTAATTATTTTTTAATTATAAATAATTAAAAAAATAAACACAGACCTATTGCGTGTATTCCAATGTTTAAGAAAATTTTAGCTTTATCTATGGTTAAAAGACCAAATCAATCTGTTTCACTTAACAATCCATATAAATTTTTAAAAAATTGAAAAATAATCAATAAAATATTTTATAAATTTAAATTTTGAAATGTAAACATAATAAAAAAATTAATGACTTATTATCTACTGCAAATAAATAAAAACTACATTATATAAAATATTAAAATAATATGAAATAAAATATATATTTATACTTGTATGGGCAGATGAACTTGAATAGACTTATTAAGTGAACTTAAATGTCTACTTTTAACTAACTTATATAATACACCCACATTATTATCCTTAGCTTTTTCATTATTTAAATAAAAAAATATGAGTTATATTATAAAAAGATACAAAATTATTATATATAATAAATTTGTAAAAATAAGATCTTTAACATTGGCTGTTAAAAGATGCTACAATTATTTTTTTAAATTATAATAATTATATTAATTAATTCTAAATTTAAGAGAAAAAAATGTGAATTTAATTCAATTAATTCATGTTAATATATCCAAGTTTTTTATGACAATAAAAAATAGTTAATACAATTAAAATTTGCATATAATAATTATCACAATAAAATAATTATTTAAACATAAAAAGTAAAATTTGTAAAACAAAAACTCAATTACAAAATAATTTAATTTTTATAAATTAATGTATAGTAAAAATACTTTCAATTTTTCATCATGATTTATTAAAGATACTTTTTACTATTATCGAAATTAAAAAGTTGATTAATAATATAAAGATAGATATACAAAAAGAATAGGTAGAAAAATCAATATCAATGGTTATAGATTTACAACATAAAATATTATCAAAAATAATTTTTTATATTCATTAATAAAATAGAATAAAATCATCTTATAGATAAAAAAATTAATATTTAATAAAAACAATTAGTTTACTATCTTGTTTATTTATTAATATAAGAAAAATATTAGTTATGTCAAAAAAAATATTAATAACTATCTCGAATATAATATTTAGTATTGGTTGATATTTATTAACCTTTCCTTTTTTATTGAAAATATCGATTGTATCTTTAGAAGTCAAAGCTAGGTAAATTTTCATTAAATTTTTACATTATTTTTGTAGTATGTTGACAAAATATCTCTACACATGTTTTTAATAGTTTTATAATGTAATTGGATAATTTTTTTTTTTTTTTGCATTACTAAATTTCTTAAATACTTAACTGATTTAGTAATATATGAAATAAAAGTATTACTAAATTAAAACGATCCAATGTGTAATGGCTAAAATTATCTTATCGTAATCAGGGATATTTTATTTCACTGAATAAAAATATAATTTTGTTAAACTTTCAAGAACAAAAATTATTTTTTGTTATAATCTTATATTTAAACTAGTTAAAATATATTTGAATCTTATAATATTAAAACAAACAAATAGCTCTAATGTTATATTTAACACAACTTATAGTTGCTTAAATATACAATTCAGGTTTAATTATATTTTTAATTTCTAAAATTTAAGTAATTTTGGTTTCGTTTCCTTAAATTTAAATAAGTTTTTCTAGTTTTCAAATTGGAGAAAATATATTATTTTAACTTATCAACATTAAATATAGGTCTAACATATTTTTTTTCAGGGTTTTTACTTTTTTTTCCCGGTTAGCCAATAAGTTTTTTCTAGGGCTTTTACTCTAAAGCTAAGAGAAGTTATTTTCAACCTCTTAAATTTAATATTTAAGGACTATAACTATATCTAAAAATAATTTTAAATTTGATTATCAAAATCAAAACTACCTTAAATATCAGGAATTAAAAACACAAGTTAAAACTTTCTTACCAATATTATAACAAAATTGTGGTAATTAGAGATTCTAGTAAATGGTGTATTTTGGAAATTGATGTTTTGGTGACTTGACTTTGAAATGGAATTGATAAAATAATATGAAAAATCTTGGTTCCAATTATTTTAGTATGTGATGTGATCATGGTTCCATTGTCTATTTCCATGGATAGGTGATGACTTGTATGGCTATGCATGGATGATCATATTCTTCAAGGATAAAGAACTAATGGTTAAATATTCACGCATTTCTGATCAAGATTGATTTAAATAATTATTCTGAACTGAGTGAAGTAAAATACAATCCACGAATTCCAACCGAAGTAATTTTAGTAAATGAGTTTTTTTAATATATATATATATATAATAAATAAATTTCATTAAAAAATATATTTATATAAACTTAATTAACTTTTTAGTGTCTTACAAATATGTATATTTTCAATTGATACTTGGTTAAAAAATTGGATATTTATATATAATAAATTTTATTTGGTATAAGTAGTTTGATTTTAAGATTAATGTAATAACGATGAAGTTGTTATTTTTATCTTCCTATTTCCATCTTATCAATTAACTTGTTAATCGACTTGTGTTTTTTCTGTAATTTTCTTCAACTTGTCACTTAATTAAACAAATTGAATGAGAATGGAAATGAAAGAAATAAAATAATTAAAAAATATAGAAGGTAAGGAAAAACAAATAGCAATCAAGTCTTTCCGTTAATGGCAAAATATATATTAAAATAGAAACTCAATTCAAAGTATCTAATACTGTAAAATGCTTAAAATTCAATTAAGTTATTTATATTAATAGAAAATATAGGTTTTGTCAAATTTGAATGAGATGTACAATTTTTTTAAATTCAATTTATTTATATAGTATGTT
>Ga0099825_1006911_pt1 | contig 13990 bp, 7 predicted proteins | sample SiratroredBW_FD_76838 | JGI IMG/M metagenome (GOLD analysis project Ga0099825, IMG submission 76838) | Root nodule microbial communities of legume samples collected from California, USA - Siratro red BW | ecosystem: Host-associated > Plants > Roots > Nodule | place: USA: California | collected... | reverse complement strand
CTTATAATGCGTATCATATTTCCTATTTGTTTTTAATTGAAACATAATTGATAAAAAAACATAGAAATATGATACATTTAGAATATTAAAAAAAACTTACACACTAAAATATGATAACATAATATAAACACACCGAATCTATAATATAATAAAAATGTAAACAAAATATAAAAACCCAAGTTAATGCCTCTCCTTTTGCTTGCACCGCCAATGATGACAGAGAGAAGACAATCCTAACTATCCCTTTTGAAAGGGCATCAAATATTGAACAGTTCAACATTTCTGATTCAGACAAACAGTAGCTACTTAATGCAGAAATGCACCTTATCCTAACATGTCAAATTAAGTGGCGGTAGCATATCTTGCTTGAGAAAATTCTTCTTGTGCTAGCAAAATCAACTTTCACAATTAAGACTTGGGAAGACTTTTAGCCCCTCCACGAGTATATCATCTATTAAATTGCAGGAGCAATTATAACCATTCCCTCCACGAGAATATCTATTAAATTGCAAGAGTAAGTGTAACCATTCCGTCCTCAGTATATCTATTAAATTGCAGGAGCAAGTGTAACCATATAAGCACGAGCTATTGAACCAAAAGAAGAGAAAAAAAAGGATGAAAGTTGAAGTAGAAATCGTTTCTAGAGAAGATATTGGACCTTCTTCTCCCACACCCTCTCACCTTAGAGTCTTCAGGCATTCCCTTTTGGATCACCTTATCCCATCACCATATGCTCCAATAATCCTGTTCTACACCTCAGCTAAGAGTAACGCAACTTACCTTTCTGAAGTCCCCAAGAGGTTAGAATTGCTGAAAAAGTCTTTATCAGAGACACTAACCAAATTCTACCCTCTAGGTGGCAAAATCAAAGAGGATCTGTCCATTGAGTGCAATGATGAAGGTGCTAATTTTGTGCTAGCCCGAGTGACATGTCCTCTAGATGAATTTCTAGTCCAACCTCAGGTGACCGTACTAAACAAGTTTCTTCCTGTTGGTCTTGTTTCTGAAGGATCAAATTCAGGAACCTATGTGACTAACATTCAAGTGAACATCTTTGAATGTGGGGGAATTGCCATTGGCATGTGCATTTCTCATAGGATCCTAGATGGGGCTGCTCTTAGCACCTTTATCAGAGGTTGGTCTGAAAGGGCCAAGGGCTGTAACCAATTAACCCAACCAAACTTCATAGCACCTTCTCTCTTCCACACAAACAGCCCATGGTTCAAAGACTTATCAATGTGGATGTGGGGTTCCTTGTTCAAACAAGGCAAGTGGGTCACAAGGAGGTTTCTGTTTAGAAACTCAGCTATTGCCACACTCAAGGCTCACACACCAGGCGCAGAAAACTCCACACGTCTGGAGATGGTTTCTGCTATGCTGTGGAAGTCCCTCATGGGTGTGTCCAAGGCACGATTTGGTACCCAAAGGCCTTCTTTTGTATCTCATTTGGTGAACCTGAGGAGAAAAATGGATGAGGCTCTTTGTCCTGAACATGCTATGGGAAATCTTCTTTGGTTGATGGCCGCAGAGAGTGTGGATGATAATGAGATGGGGTTGGAGGAGTTGGTGGGCAAGTTGAGGACTGCAATATCAAGAGTAGATAAGGAATTTGTTGAAGAATTGAGAGGTGATAAGGGAAGGTCAATTATGCAGGAGAGTCTTAGGGCAATAGGTGAGATGGGATCAAAGAGTGAAGTGGATTATTTTGGGTTTAGTAGTTGGTGCAATTTTGGGTTCTACGAGGCTGATTTTGGGTGGGGAAAACCCACATGGGTGAGTGGTGGTGGTTCAATTGGTTCAGTTTCAATGTTTATGAATCTAATCATCCTAGTGGACACAAGGTTGGGAGATGGCATAGAAGCTTGGGTTACCTTGAAAGAGGAGGATATGACTTATTTGAAAGCAAACCCTGAACTCCTCACTTGTGCAACACTGGATCCAAGTCCTTTAGCAATGAGTTCAGTTGCCTGATTATTAGAATTAGCTTTCATCACTGATGAAAATAATACTTCTTTTCAAGCTAATAAATTAACTTAGTTGATCCTGAAGTTTATATCATTAAATCCATTTACCTACTTACCTAGTTTTTCTGTAACTTGTTTAACTCTATGTTAGACCGGCTCACACAGTAAATGCAACGGATAGTGTATGTGCATGCATGGGTCAGAATTTGATTTCTGACTGAATTATATAAACAACTTTTTACTGAGAAGGAAGAGAATGTTAATTTAGGGTCAAATTTTGTATATTCTAACTCAGAATATAAAAGTGAATAAAGTAGAAAAAACAAAAGAAGTTGAATTTTGTGACATTTTGACCTTGTGCCAAGCATCTAAATCCTAAACTTGTGAAAAACAATCAACGCTTAAGAAAAACTCTAGTATGATTATATGATTATACTAGCTACTCATCTTTGTCTACACTAGCAGAAGAAACGGCGAAATTAAATGATTATATATAAAGTAGAAGAAAAATACATATACCAAAGGATTGAGTTAAGAATGATGAATTGATGTAAAGGATCTATAACTACAATTCAACAACTTCATCTTCCCTGCATTCCCCCACATCAATCACCAGAGTTCCTTTCTTCTTTGTACGTCGAACCCTACAACAATTTCTCCTTGGAGCCTGCTCAAACCCACAAAACCCTAACTTAGCCAAATTTTCATTCCATTCACTTCAATAGCAAATAAATCTAAACAATGCTAGAAAAAGAGTCACGCATTTCAATTAGGGGAATTCGAAGTTACCTTATCCCACAAGTGCGGGTCGATTTTCTTATGAACTTCCACCAACTTGATCCGGGTCGGATCCTCCATTTTCCACTTGCAATCGGGGTTTTGTTGAACCCGTATGTAACGACTGGAAGTTTCATTGGCGGCGTCATCGTACATTGCCTCCGACAAGAAATAGACAAAAGGTTTCTGACAAACATGGCGGCTGACGGGGCGGGTGTTGAACGGGTACGCCGTGTAATCCGCCCGTTTGTACCAGTTTAGGAACGTCCTCGCCGGCATCTCCATTTCCCGGGCCGAGAAAATTCCCCGGAATATTTGAACCGCGTAACCCCATGAAACGGACACGGTCCAGGACCGGGCCTTGTCGTAGCAAATGGATTGCTGCATGAGCCCGGCTGGGTCCAGCTTCATGGGCCCGCTCAGACGCTTAAGGGCCCGCACCCGGCTCACGTTTGGAAATATGGGCTCAACCACGTCCAAGTGATGTAGCGACACCAGCGGCGTAACTGGATGGGCCGCCAGAAGCCCAAAGAGATTGCCGTATACATCGAACTATGCAATGTCAAATAACAGTATTACACTCAACCCAAAATTATTTCCTGAAAGCCCGCAAAAATCACGTGTGGGCTTTTGTACACGTGTGTAATTTCAGTTAATACTATATAAGAAGAGTACCTACTTTTAGGGTAAGTAGGAATTAGGAAGGGCATTATCTACCGACACAAGACAATAGTTTATGAATGATGGAGGACACTGTGGCCCAAATTTTTGTGCTACGTGTCTTCTTCATATTCGATTTTCAAATCAAATCTAAGTATTGTGCCACACGTTTATGATCACAATTATTTTATAATATTCAATAAATACAAAACGTTATTGTGAAAAAGAAAAAGACTTGAAACTGAAAGAAACAACATTTTTTTGTCCCTTTGGATGAGGTGGCTTCAATGGTTTAGGTTTCGAAAAAGGAAGTCAAATTATATTTATTATAAGCACATCATTTCCAAGATCACGACCTGGTGTAAAATTAATTTAATTCATCTTAACCTTGACGCTCCCAGATAAATTCAAAATTTACTTAAATTTCTCCAATTTTTCTGACACTGTCCACTTTAAATTTCAACAATAATGGTAAGTAGCAATAAATGGTGTCCACCTTATGCACCCAAAAAAATGAATTATTTGTTACTATCTACGTTCTGGCATCTAACGGTGGCTGTGTCCTTTTCTATTTTTTTGCATCTTATGCCCAAAAAAGCAATTTCTTTTCTTATTATCACTGTTGCTGAAACCTCTTAAAAATTTACACAAAAAATTAAACACTACACAGAAAAATTAAACTTAGTTATTTCATCTCTCTATACATAAGATCTTATATGTTATGCAATTATATAAATAATGACAAAACTTTACACTACCATTTTGTCAAAACTGAGCTCAAAATTTTATCTAATCTGAACCTAAAAGTCCTCCACTTCCTACTCTCACTAACCCACTTTCTCCACCACTTCTAATTCTTAAAGTTTCTCCATTACAATCATACCAATCATATAGATTGACTAAGTCAATATCTGAAGTCACAGACACACTTAAGTTCTTTCTTTTTCTGTCTATGTTTAACCCTTTCCCTATTTTCCTAGGAACCAAAGACTAAAATTGTCACAAGCCAAACAAGAGCAGTGCCCCAATCCAACCAAAGAAGAAAAACAATGAAAATTAAAACTTCTCACAAGGTACAAAAGAACTAACCTGATGGAAACCTTTCTCCTTGGTGAGTGGAACTCCTAATTCTGCCATACAAGCTTGGATTCTATCATCAGAACCATACAAGCCAGGGTACCTCTGAATGCACCTATCTTGCATTTTCTCCAATGCCACAGCTAAAGGGTAACTGATGGCAAAACCACCACCCCCATAAGCCATATTATAAGAAAAGTATATATTTTGCAAGTGACTCTCTGAAGAACTCCCAATGTAATAGAACTGGTTATGGTCATACTTCTGCAAAACCTTCACCAAATTTTCTGCCACAAAAACGGTGTCATCATCCCCCATCACAAACCACCTCACATCCTTCATTCCAAGCCTCAGTGTCTCAGACACTATGCGCGAGATTCTAATAGCCGATCTATGCCCCTTTGGATTCTTATACTTGAACCTTGAAGTATCACTGGAGATCCTCAAAAGGGGCAAGGAATTCTCATCACCAGGCTCAGTTTTCACCTTCTGCTCCAACCACACAACTCCACGCATCTCATTGGGCCTCCACCACATCTTGATGTACTCTTTTCTCTGCTTCCAAAGCTTGGCCGAGGCCCCTATGCCAAAGACTATGTGGGAAAGGTTGGTTTCTTCAAAGGGTGGAGGGGACTCTTCTTCAGGTGTGGTGTTGGATATGAGATGGTGAGTGATTGTGGGAATGTGGGGTGGTTGATCACACTCGTAGGAGTGGCTAACGAATCTGAGGGAGTAGAAGAGGTAGGAGATGGAGATTAAGAGGAAGAAGAAAGCCATTAGCTTTGAGAAGCTCCATGAAGAGTACAAATAGTCAGCGTCTTTGAAATTGTTCTTCATGGAAGACATGGTTTTCAAGTGTTTATTGGCAAAGAAAGATGATAAATTGAAACCCCCAAAAGCTTGATCATGAGAACCCCATGGAGGAGATGGGGGAGGAGAGAGAAAGAGAAGATTAGATTTGGTAAAGTTTTAAGCTTTGCATAGTACCACCGAAAGGGGTGCCTGATAAATGGTAAACAAAACAAAAACAAAAACACTGTTTCGTTTCAAGGTAACAATGAATCTTAAATTTAACAAACTACAGCAATATGCTAAATCCGGTTTTGCAGTCTATTGATTTGATTCCTTGCTATATATACATATGAAAACAGAACTTTTTTTTTATGAACTGATTAAAATTCCTTTCAGTTGTAATTTTTAAAATAATAATTTGTCAAAGAACCTGTTATTATTATTATTATTATTATTATGTATCTTATTAAAAAAATCCTCATATTTCTTTAACAGGTACTTTTATTGTTTGTTTATTAGGGTAAGAGAAACAAGAAACGCCTCTAAATATATTTTTAAAGAATGAAATAAATTTATTCATTTAATTTATATAACTATAAAGTTTTCTTATTTACTGTCTTTACTCCAAAACATCAGGATTAATAAACCAAAAAAATAACACGATTGTTTCTTTATTGTCAATGCCAATCATCTTTGAAAATTAAATTTAATAAATTTATATAAAAATTTATCAATATTTTTTATGTCAGCTTTGGAATATATTTTTAACTCCTCATGTCTTTTGACTAGATGTGGAAAACCTATTAGTGCTGGAAGGAAGATCAATATAAAGAATTAATATTTTCAACATTTTATATTTACATATTTATTTAGGAATTAAATATGAAAAATTAGCAATGAAAAAACTAATAATGTGTTATTTTTAACATGTACTTTATTAACTAATTTGAACTAAATATTAATATATATAAAACATAATTAATAATAATATAATGTATATACACACCTATTTAACAATGACTTAAAGGTTTTCTTAATAGGTCACTTGTGCTTGGAATTCATATTTTGACTACATTGATAATATATGTAACAGTTCATTCAACTTCAATATTATTTTTAATGTTATTTCGATTATAATAATATAATAACGAGCAACCAAATAATACGGTAAGGTCAAAGAGTTTATATAATAACTTCGCGTATTAAAATAATATTCTTTTTTAATGTTTATATTTACTTTTTCACTTATATTCATTCTCTTCGTTAAATTAGTTAATTGATATATAATACATACAAAATCACATATGTTTTTTTTTTTTTAAAAAAGGCAATTGCGCAAGTAACTCAATTCTATTATACAATATAAAATTTACTTTCGTAATATTACTTTATAATATTAACCTGTTTCAATATTATGACTCCTTCCTATAATATCGTTTTATACATACATTCTTAAAATATCTTGAAATGAAGGTCATTATAATTTATCATATTATTATATTGAGTTAATAGTTAAGCCATATCACAGAAAAATGTACAATATCATAGCATTAATCAAATTACATTATTTTATTTTATATCAAGTCATAACATTTTATTTATAGATGTTTAATGTATTTGATTTAGAATTTCAAGAATAATATACAATAAAAGATTGTCAAACATGTATTTAATTTAGAATTTCAAGAATACTACATAGTAAAAAATTATGACACATGTATTAAAAAAGAAACGTTATTCAAAAGGAAGAATATTTAAACTTATATAGTTTGAGAACGTTTGTAATATAGACAATTTTTCCTGAAAGATAATTATAATTCACTAAAATTTATTTAATTTGTACAAGAAAAAAAAAAGTCGTCATTTTTAAGATTGACCATTTCAACCAAGTCAAGACAAAAAAATAACAAAATTTCACAATTATGTATCAGTTAAGAGAGATCTTTTAGCATTTTATTGTTAAACCCATTTTTGGGAAACCAAACATATCTTGGTCAATTTAATTTAATTTTTTCTAATTGCATGTCTCTAACACCTCTATATCCCTATTTTTAATGTAATTTGCTTTATTAATGTATCTTCCACACCCATGTGATCATAAACACACATCTATGGACAAACAAATCCTTAATTTAATTTTCTCTACTAGGGCACCTTCCATGCTTAGTGGTTATAGGCATACATGGACAAATCTCTTATTCAATTTTCTCTACTAACATGTATGAACTTTTGATGTCATTTGCTTTATTAATGCACCTCGCACACCCATATGATAAAACACACCTTTATATTCAATATTTTTTTACTAACGCACCTTCCATACTCATGTGGTCATAGTCACATGTATTTGTGAACAAACCTCTTATGCAATTTTTCCTACTAATACACATCTCACACTCACATAGTCACAAACACAACTCTACAGGAAAAACCACTAATGATATTGCCTTCAATAATGAGTCTCCGAGACCCATGTAGTTACAGGCACACCTGTGTAAGCAAACCTCAAATTCAATTTTCTCTAGTAGCGTGTCTTTCACACCTATGTGGTCACAGACACACATCTCTAAGCAAACCTCTTGTGCAATTTTGTCTGCTAGTGTATTCCACCCATGTGGTCACAAACACACTTTTGTGGGACAATCATTGATGTAATTTCGCTAATGTGCCTCATACACCATATGGTCATAGACAACACCTCTGTGGGCAAACCTTTTATTAAATTTTCTCTACTAGCACACCAAATTAAGGCAAAATTCTTATACAATTTTCTTTATTAGCATGTTTTTCATTATTGGAGATTTCACGTTGATTAGAGATAATATCCATTTACAATATAAGTGAGGATAAACTTCACATTATTAAGTTTTATAAGATTGAGTCATTAATAAGAGTTTATCATAATCGAGATTAGTTAGTTCAAGTCACTTGCTATTTAACCCCTTCAATTTCCATACTGATGTTCTAGGCATGAAGTGTGTGTTATAAATCCTAAAAATAAAACATTGCAACATAAAAGTGATGAGTTGGTTTTGTGATGTGGATTTATGTTTAAATTCCATTACCTTTATATAATATTAAAGCCATAAAAAGTTTATCAATAGGTTGAGTTTATGGAGACACTCATTATTGAACCTCTCAATTCTCATATTCAATGTCCTGGACATTAAAAAGTATGTTAAATATTCCACATAAATTAAAAATAAGACCAATTTATATATTATATAAGTGAAGACAAATATAATTTTATAAAGTCCATTTTAGAATATTGAATTAAACTTAAATTTTACTACTTTAATATCTACATAAAAATCTTTTATCATTTATTAATACAAAACACAAATAATTATAAATTTAATATAATAAATAAAAAATTATATAAAATTGTATAAAATTATAAATTGTCTTATAAAAACACCAATATCTACCTTAATATTTCTTTTATGATTTCTAATAAGTTTTTCTTAAGGAACTAACTAAATAGACTCATCTAACTATTCACTTTGGGTGGGAGTATCAAATAGTAACTCAGGGGTGCTAACAGCATGACTCTATTCTTAGGCCACGAAAAGCCTACAAACTAATGAACGAAGGATTGTCTCTGTCTCTTTCAGCTACATTCTCAATTGCTGCAACTATCTTCAACCATGGCTACCAACTCCATTTCCTCATCCTCCTTTCGATTAGTCACTACCAGAATCCCTCTCTCCCTCTTCCGCAGAACCCCAAGTCTCCTTCCTCCTCTAACAAAACCCCCCTTCTCTAAATCCATCACCTTCCAGAGACTTCCATCATCATCTCCACCTTCATCATCATCACCGTCCCCGTCCTCCACATCCCTTCAAGCCATCGATGACCTCCCTCCGAAGCTCCAAGAGATCGTTCACCTTTTCCAATCCGTTCCCGAACCCAAGGCCAAATACGAACAGCTCCTCTTCTATGGCAAAAACCTCAAACCCCTCGAACCCCACTTCAAAACCAACGACAACAAGGTCCAAGGTTGCGTCTCCCAGGTCTGGGTCCGAGCCTACCTCGACCCCAACCGCCACGTCATCTACGAAGCCGACTCCGACTCCGTCCTCACCAAAGGCCTCGCCGCGCTGCTCGTTCAGGGCCTCTCGGGTCGACCTGTTGGTGAAATCATTCGGGTCACGCCCGATTTCGTCACTCTGTTAGGGTTGCAGCAGAGCCTTACCCCCTCGAGGAACAACGGGTTTTTGAACATGCTTAAATTGATGCAGAGAAAGGCGCTCATGCTGTACGTGGAAGCTGAAAAGGGTGGTGAGTTCACTGAATTGAAGTCACCTGAGTCGAATTCTGATAGCATTGTTGAGAATTCTTCAAGGGGTGGAGAAAGTTCTGAACTTGGTAATGTTGGCTTGGATTCTGATGGTGATGTGGAATTGGGGGGGAGGGGGAAGAGGATAAGGGAGAAGTTGAAGAAGGAGCTTGAGCCTGTTGAGTTGGAGGTTGAGGATGTGTCTTATCAGCATGCGGGGCATGCTGGGGTCAGAGGGAGTGATGGAGAAACGCATTTCAATGTTAAAGTTGTGTCTAAGGAGTTTGAAGGGAAGAGTTTGGTTAAGAGGCATAGGCTTATTTATAGTCTTCTGCAAGAGGAGTTGGAGACTGGACTCCATGCCTTGTCCATTGAGGCAAAGACGCCGGCTGAAGTTGAAGGATGAGAGTTCATTAGGCTGCAAGAGAGGTCAAGGTTTTATGAGTATGAGGATGTGTGAGTTGTGTTTGTTGAACCATAATGGTGCTCGGTATTTGTTAGAAGGGTAATTTCTATTTGTTGGAAATATACACTCATGAATGCAGTAGTGTGGATTTAGATTTGTTGAAGCTGAGGCTTTCATTCCAATAATGTAACACTTGTCATTTAAAAACAGATGTAAGGCATTGCTATGATGAACATGTTTTCATTGTTGTTACATGGTACGAATAATAGTGTAATGCATTGGTATCAAGCTACGTGCTGCTCCTTCATGGTCAGACTCTATTGGATGTTGTCTTTAGAGTTTAGATTGTGCAGCCATTCTTTTCATCAGTTTGTAAACTGACGCCAAGATATCTGATTAAATTACTTGATTGCTCATTTGTTTTTCATTTTTATAATTCCCTTTGATTTTTGGGCTCAAATTTATGTGCTTGAAAACTTCTTCGGAAGATATGTAAATTGATTCGCGATTACATGTTTGCACACTCACACACTATTGATACGAAGTTATTGCCTTAATTCTATAAGCATGTTTCTTGCTTAAGCTTTTGATGTTGTGACTGTGATTTTGCCTCATTCATTGAATGACAACCCTCTTTTCATGCTATCTTTGTAGGTTATTCTGAACAAGTCCCGTGATGAATATCGTGCCACTATTGCCAAACTTCCTCTGCAAACTGAGGATTTAAGTAAGGTTCCCCAGATATCAGATGATGCAAAAGGCATGGTTAGATCTAATGCAGAGGTTTTCTTAGGGAAAGATGTTCCCTACTGTTTCTTATCCTGTATAGAAAGTTCATATGCAGAATTGACTCTTGGATACAACCTCTACATATGGTACCTCACCCATTTGAATCCCTGAATTTAACCATCGTTGTTTCATACTTGATGAATCCTTTTTGTTCATAAAATGGTTTGGAAAACATTCTTAAATGAAATAAATTTTAAGAAATTGACGTGCAAGCACAGTGAAACACCTATAGGAAGTACTATATGGAGATGTTAAAATTATCTTTTAACTTGCCTTTGCTTCATTTTATATTGCATTTTTATTTTGATTGGATTTCCAGCTTTTTCTACATTTGTTTTGACCGTTCAAGGAATATTAAAATGATATCTCACTGCACCTAAGTGAAAAAATTATACAGCCTGTTCTCTTACTGCATAACAGGGAGATGATCAACCTGAAGTCTAGAAGAACTAGTGAAGAGTTCCTGTGCGTATTAAGGATCATGGCACAATTTCATTTCATTCAAGTATAGTGATGCATAGCCAACAGATAAAGTTTTATATATATAAGTATATAGTAACACAAACATATATATGCATGCGTATTACAATAATTACATAGCCATATGTAGAACTCAAATTTTGTAGGTTTTGTGTTGAGGTTGCTCAAGACTAATATATAGTTTCTACCTCCATGGTAGGGGTGGTGACACCAAGTGGATGGCTGTCAGAATTGGAAACCAAAGTGATCAAAAAGTCAAATAGATCAGTGGCTATAACTGCAGAGGTCAAGTCCTCTTTGTGCAAAGTCCTCCTTTTGCCTTGGATGGCCATTTTCCAGGACCTTCTAGTAAGTTCCTCAATGAAGAGCTCACAAGCCTTGGAGAAAATAATTGGAGCCTCCCCTGATATCATTTTAACATCATCCCCTGACTTCTTCATGATCTTCTTGATCCTTGCCAGGGGCAGAGAGTGGGGTCCTGTCCTTCCTGCTACCCCTCCAAACAGTAACCCTGAATATGCACCTGCTTGTCTCATATCTGTTCTACTTCACTCCTATGTGCTTCTGAGTTAACTTCAGCTTTGATGGTCTCTGATATACTTAGCTTCAGTGTTATATACACCATTTTCATTGAATCTTTCATACTTTCACTCCAATAACATGGCCGGCCAAGCCTGCTTTAGCTGACAAATTGGAGTTTTAATAAACAATAATGAATTCTTAATTACAATCTTTGACTCCTAAGACTTCTTATTCTATTTATATATTTGTTGCTTGTGACCAGAAACATTAGGGATCATGGGTATAAAAAGCTTGAGTTATGCTTGGTAAAGCATTATCAATAATTACAAGGGTTCTCTTCTAAAAGTATTTAGCAATTTGAATGGATTGGTCAATAAAAGAAATATTTTAGGCACAAATTTAACTTTTGGATTCTGTAAAATTGTACGCTTTTTGATATTTCGAATGCACATCATTCAACCAGTTCTATATGAAATTAGTATGTACCAAGCAACGTGACAACAAATGAAAGCTCATTTTATATTCTCAAAGTTGTTTTGTAACTTTAAATTAACCAATTTCGTTGATAAGTTAAAATTAAATGTAACTTTTTGAGAAACCCCTTCGTCTTATTTTATGTTAAACCCTAAATATTCATGGCATTATAAATTAAATCAACTCCAAAATAATTAAATATAACAAATAATTTTAACTCCTACATACATACTTGTAAATAAATTTAACTCCTAAGTACATGATAATACTGAATAAATACAATACCTATACCCTAAACAAATAAGAAACCTAAATAATATTGAATACTAAATTAAATAAATTTGTAAAGAAATTATTAAATTACATAAAAATCGTTCCTAAGTTTTTCAAAATTTAAAATTCGTCGAAATCCTAAATATTTTTTTTTAAATACTTGTAAATAAATTAAATTAATAAATAAATAAAAATCTTGCATATTTATGATAATTTAACTAATAATTTTCCTAAATAAATAAATATGGTGACTGTAAATAATAGTTCTAAATAAATTTAACTCCTAAATACATTAAAATCAAAACAATATAACAATATTCACTTCTAAATATATTTCCTAATTTACCGAAAATTATAAATAAACCGGAACCAATAGATAGATAAAAACCCTAAAAAATAAATCAAATTCCTCCGTAGCCTTACCCCAAACCTTAACCTTAAAATCTATTTTACTGGTTACATTTAATCTTAAATATTATGTCATTTCAAATTACATAAAATCCTAAATAAATTATAATCCTAAATATTTACCAACCAATCCAAAATATTTACGACATCATACATTAATTTGGACTTATAAATTCTAATTCTAAATTTTTTAACTAATTACGTAATATTAAAATCCTAAATTACTAGTTACATTTAATTGTAAAAAAGTTTACTACATTATAAATTAAATAAATTGCTAAATAAAATAAAATCCTAATTTTATGAATTTTTTAACATATTCAAGTCCTAAATTCCTGATTATATCTAACTCATACAAAAATAAGAAATCCTATTAAATATTTTAGGAAGCATGATGACATTTTAAAGTACAAAAAATAAGAAATCCTATTAAATATTTCAGGAAGCATGATGACATTTCAAAGCTTACTGGACAACAAATTAGCAAGAACAACAAAAACTATAGGGATAAGACTACCACATAAAATATTCCTTCATGAATGCACTTACAATTACACAATTATGTGTTGGATTTCGTACTAAAGCAGAATAACAAAAAATATAACTTGTGAATTTACTACACCAAGCTCAGTCACTGAAACCAAAAGCCAAGACTTGCACTTCCTTTACCGATGCATAAAAAACTTCACCACACCACAAAAAGTCATCATATGAACACTAACGTTTACATGCACTTCATACAACAAAATCACGCTAAAAAATGACCAAAAATCCATATCAAGTTTTGATAGCACATAATTGATTAGTTGAAGAGGATAATCAAATTTCTCTATATTTTCAACCTATATTGATTAAATATTGATCAAAGCTTTTTAACATATGGATTTACTAAATTTGATAATTGGTTATCCATATACTTTTTAACCCATAATTGATTACATGCATGTCATAATCGATTATATCTAATTTTTCAACTCATAATCAATTAGAGTAACTGGATAATCAATTTTATATATATATATATATATATATATATATATATATATATATATATATATATATATATATATATTATATTATATTTTATAT
>Ga0099825_1006909_pt1 | contig 13991 bp, 6 predicted proteins | sample SiratroredBW_FD_76838 | JGI IMG/M metagenome (GOLD analysis project Ga0099825, IMG submission 76838) | Root nodule microbial communities of legume samples collected from California, USA - Siratro red BW | ecosystem: Host-associated > Plants > Roots > Nodule | place: USA: California | collected... | reverse complement strand
GTCCAACCAAATGGTTCAAAACCTTATGAAAATACTCACTTTGACAAAAAAAGAACTTATTTTATGGTTGCCCCTAATCTCCATGCACAACTTATAATAAGAATTTTTGTTTTGGACATGAATAATGAATTGATTAAACCTTATTTTTCTGTAATGATGTTGTTGTAGAGCAAACTTTTCTCAATTTGATCAAAGAACCTTATTTTATTTCTTTTCTCTAGAAGTCTTAACATCACAATTTGAAGAAATAAACGAAACTTATATCTAGTTCTTTTAAGTCTTGATGTGTTCAAATTATTATTGATATTGTATATACAAAAAGTTTTACCCCAAAAATAAAATTTAAAATATTTGAAGTTTAATATAATTATGGAAAAACAGAGTTTGTAATAAAATATACAATAAAGACAAATATATGAAGAACTCTTTTATAGAATTCTACAACAAGATATTGTTTCCTGCAAGTCAGTTTTCCAAGATAAAGTTTTAGCTTCAAGCCACACATCATAGATAGAAAAGTATTAAAAACCTTTTTCTTAGGCAAACAAACTATAACTTTTGTAACATAATATGCGTGCCGAATTGAGGTTGAGCAGTTATGACTGTAATTGGAGCATGAACATATGAGGAGGATAGCTCAAACTTGAAGTTTTGAAGAATCAGAGATAAAGCCATTTTTGCTTCAAGCAAAGCAAAGTTTTGGCCAATGCATATTCGAGGACCCCATCCAAATGGGATAAATGAAACTTGACCATTTGTTGCTTTTAAGATTCCTTCAGAGAATCTTTCTGGTTTGAACTCTTTTGCATCACTGCCCCATAATTCAAAATCATGATGTACCAACACAGTTGGAATAGTAGCTAGTGCTCCGGCTGGTAAAGTCATGTTTCCAACCTTAGTTTTCTTCCTTACGACTCTTGTAATACCAGTAATTGGTGGGTATAATCTTAGAACCTCATACAAAATCATTGTGACCTATGACAATGCCACAAGAAACTATAATGTATTAACATTAATAACTTTCTTTCAAAAGCAAGAGATTTATTTTTAAAACAGATAAAAGCTTAACACAATAATATCAATTTCGCAAAACTTTTTCTATGCATAATAAATGGGAAAAAAATGAATGAGGTGTGGTAGCAGGTAAACTTGATTAAGTTGAATTGAAATGTAAAAGAGAAACCAATAAGATGAAAATTAAAGCTTATATTAATGAAGTTACCATAGGTTATAACTGATATAGAACAATGGTATACTAATAAATATGAAGTTAGCATTTGCTCAGTATATAAGGAATATTAATTAGAAATATATTTATGACCTAAGCAATGTGACTTCAAGATAATGATATAAATTGATTTTTTTTAAGATTTGAACACAAGGTTTTTTCATTTAACAATAAAATGGAAGAGACTAAAGCATTATAAAAGGAGTCAAAATTTGGGGAGCCTGGTGTGAAGACATTGTAAGAAGAAGAGGTTAAGGAGTTTCTACAAAAACAGGTTGAGTGAATCTCTAAATGTAAATATAAGGTTGGGTAATATAGACCTCCTATCCCTTACAATTGAAGACAATGTCATGTTACCAAGTAAGTCTTCAAAACAAGAAAAAAATTTCTCAAGGGGTAGTAACACATATTTTATAGTACCTATCCTTCATATACATAATCTCTAAGGGCCAGATAACTATAAGCCTATATCACTAGTAAATAGTGTATACAAGAATAAAACTAAGCTTTAGCACATAGGTTGAAAAAGTTATACACAAGATCATTCATCAAAGGAAATCAACCTTTGTAGAGGACACAGGCCCCTTATATAGTGTTATTGTTTCCAATGAGTAGTTGACGAAGTCAAGAGAGAGAAAAAGTTGTTATTGTGAAAGTTGATAATAAGAAGACCTATAATTTTGTTACGTGGAAATTTTCTCTATTATATGATGAGCTTTTGCCCTACATGGGTCATATGGATAAAAGGGTGGTCAATGAGAGTCCAATTGAGAAATTCAAACCAACAAAAGGTTTAAGACATGATCACCCATTAGCATCATTCTTATTCTTGATAGTGCCAGAAAGACTGGTAAGATTAGTAAGGTAGGCTGAAAGAAAAAACATGTTAGATGGGGTAAGAGAGTGGGGTAGGCATTGAGGCTAACACCATTGAAATCTTCTCGACAATCCTAAATTGTAGAATAGTAGACATTACATTCATATATCCAAGAATAATAATGTGCCTCTATTAATTTTGGTGTTGGTAAAGTGTTGTCTCGTTGATTATGAGGACTAATAATATGGGAAAAACATTTATCAATTTTTTTCATGTTATTAATGTAAATTATCCATTAATTTGATTAATAAATAATCCATCCAGAATTTTAATTGACCATTTTAAATAAAGATTCTCTCAAATATGTTTTCCATCTACAAGATTCAAATTAAAAACATATATAATTTTAAAATTATGATCATATATATATATATTCATCAAGTATTGTTTTAACATAAAGTTTATAATTATTCTAAAATTATATTTTCAACCTAGTTATACCTTTTAATGATTTAAGGAAGTAAGATAAAAACTCATACTTACAACTTTTAGACGATTTAATCCATCATAATCTGGTTGTTTTGTGCCAAAAGTTTCAATCACCTCTTCTCTTGCTAGTGTTTGCCAATTGGGAAACCTACTTAACAACACCAGTGTCCAATTTAGCAACACCGAGGTTGTTTCTTGTCCAGCAAAGTAAAATAACTTACACTCGTTAATTACATCATTGGTGTTCATTCCAACATCTTTCTTAAGTCCTCGATCTTCAATCTCATTTTGATTGGATTCCAACAGTAACCCTAATAGGTTATCATTTGGAGCTTCGCATGTCTTCATAATACCCTCTTGCTTTTGGATAATTCCAGTAAGTACATTTCCAATTTCGGAGTCAATCTTCTTTATCCTCTTGTTCAATCTAGTTGGTAGAAACCTAATAATGAAAAAGGGAATGATGATTTTAGCTTCACTCTTCTTCTCATTCATCTTTCTTATTCATTTTCTTTTTAAGTTATTTATCATAGATGATTTCTATAAATTGTAAGAAATTTTAATAAAACCTTTTGATTTTCATACATTCCTCCTAACCATTTTACTAAAGTAACATAATAATTAATTAATTGAAAATAAGTAATCTCAAAGAATAAACATAAGTGTGTCATGAATGATGTATGTAGCACTTTAGACTAGAAGATCAATGTTGTATCTTGTTTGTTCCTTTACATTTTCCATAATACATTTTACGAATTTAACGAGTATTATAGCATGATATTATAAAAAGAGATAAGATGATTAATGACATGAAATGAATTGATAGTTTGTGGACAAGTTGTGATTTCTTCTCTTGGAAAGAAATTGTATGTAAAATTAAACTAAATTTTCTCTATTTATTTATATAAGTATTATCACATATCTAAATATTGGGTCTTACCTATTTAATTTAAAAGGTAATTAATTTTTTTCTTATAATATGATCATGAGAAAGTGAGAATCAACATATATAAGATACAATGAGATAAATTTTTATATGTATTTTTTTTAAGTGTATATTCTTATAAATATTTAAAGACTCTATTTACTTTGCATGTTTGAAAGTTGAGATGATCAATTTGTTAATTATTCGATTTTTTAAGTATCATTTAGAGAACAATATATATATACCAACCCAATAACTTAAGAAAACCTCATAAAGATTGATGATACGAGTAAGAGAACATCAATTGACTCATTTAGAAAACAAAATTATAAAATAAATCTTAGACCCACAACAAAAGGGTCGCTAAATGCTCTAATTTGAAAATCCAATATCATGTCAAAGGATTTTTAGCTCGAGAAAAACTCAATTAAGCTCAATGAAATAGGAATAATAGTTTTCCTACTTCTCATATCCGGGTTTTGGAAAGAGAGATTTTCAGTTTAAAAAATTCAAATGAATTTTTGAAACATTTAGTTTTGTATACATAACCTTAATTATTTTCCAAAAATTTGAAATATTAAATTTATACTATTTAAATGTAATTCAACTTTATAATTTATAAAATTAGTTGAATACTAACCTCCACCCTGGAATATAAATAGATTGAAAGACCTTGGCTGTAAGTTGAGTTTGTTCTTTGAGGAGTTGAAATACTACTTTTCCTTCTTCATAGCTACTTCCGAAAGCTGTACGAGAAATCACATCAGCTGTCAAGTTATTTAAGAATGGCCAAACATCTACCATGCATGATCCTGTTTCGCTTAGTAACATCTTCCATTCCTTCATCATCTGCTTACAACTATCATACATGGCAGGCAACATAAGCTGCAACACATTTCAGACATTTCAAGATGAAGATATTGAGTGGAAAGTATCCAATAATTCGATAATATTTTGGTAAATATAAGATATTCAACCACACTTCAAATATATATATATGTATAACTTTTATATAACTATGTATTTAATTCAAATAATTTAATTTGAATTTGTCATAAAAAAGTGAATGGTGTAACTTTTCTTTGGAGGGCATTTTTATGATTTTACGCATCTACTGATTAAGTTCATTTACTATGAAACAAATAGTAGATAGTTGTTAGAAATTGATTTTTTAAATTTAATTCAACTTCACAAATTGATTCACTAAAATGAGATTTACTTTTTATTTAAATATTTAATTTTATATATATATATATATATATATATATATATATATATAATTAATATAAGATTTTTTATCACTAAAAAATATAAAACTTTTAGTATACCACTTTGGTATGTAATTTTTTTTTTCTTCTTATTGCTTTCTTCGCGGGAAATAGAATTATGAGAATACATTGAGTATGACAATATGAAACTTTACAAATATATGTGTTGAACAAAAAATAGAAGTAGAAAAATGTTTAACGTAACCCCACCCTTCCTAGTCTAATGTTGCCATAAATGCAAAAGAAAAATTAACTTTTTTTTTAATTTTAATATATGTAAACGTCTTTTTAAGATATTCACCTATTTTAAGAAATAACTTTTAAATTTTCAGTAAAAAACATATGAGCAAGTAGATTTACCTAAATAACAGTGCATAATTCCAATAGGAGTAGGTCACGCCCAGAACGACAATTTTTATTTACACCCCCCCCTTTTTAACTAACACACTCTCCTCTTTACTCTCACCCTCTTTAAGCATTTTTAATTTGAGAAACCATAACTATATTCATCCCAAATTTCAAGAATTAAAAATACAATTAACACTTACTAAGATATTATTATCAATAGTTAGTATTTATGACACTAACTAATTGATCTCCACCCCGAAAGTCTTTGCTTCATATACAATTTTAATTTTTTTTTCATGAACATTTTTAAAAATAAAAAACGAAATAAATATTTTCTTAAATTAGAATTAATTTAATATGAATTTTTGGAAAAGTTATTTAAAGAACATTTATGAAGAAATTTACATGAATCTAGATTTTGTTTCCAATGATAATTCTACCCTCATTCTCACACTCATTCAATGAATTGTTCATCTATGTCTCATCAACCAGATTACTTAACTATTGATGTTAAGTATTTTTATTTATAACATATGTACTTCTAACGAGTATAGAGTGACATTAAATGAAGTTGATCCTATTTATTTAGGGTTTATCAATTTTCATTAGAACAGAATCCTACCCGAAAATCTCAAACTGCATAGAACAGATCACTCCATGAAGATTAATAACATAGACTTCACAGATCATGTTAAAGAAATTTTTAGTAAGAAAATTCCAGAATAGATGATGAGAAAGAAAAGAAAAACCTTGAGCTTGACAAGATTAAATGCAGGGTTGATGATCTTTCTGTGCTTTGACCATTTCTCTCCATCAAGATCTACAAGTCCTGTTATCAGATACTTGCCAAGAGGATTAAGGGTTGGCTTTGGAAAGTCATTTATCATGTTCAGAACCTCTTTTATTGCTTCAGGATCCATAATATTCACTGTAATCTTAGGGCCGTACCAAAAAAACGAACTTTTACCTGCAAAAATTATTAAATTATTTTCTGATTAAGCATGCCAATAAGTATATATAATAATCATATTCATAATGATGATTATGATTCACAAATGGTATACGATAACGACATAATAAACTGGAATATTTGTTAACAAGAAACGCAAGTGGGTCTGTTTATTTGCTAATACAAGTATAAATAACTACTTATTCAAGTATTTAATATGGATTCTTCAAACACTCTACCCAATTGAATATTAAACATTTTCAATGTAAAGTTTGTAAGACTAAACATATGTAAATAATTTGATAATTTGGTCAGCGATAACTTGATTTAAATTTATCTTAACTTTATAAAATTAGTTCATAAAACAAAAAATTATCTTTATTTATTTTTTTTTATTATAGTTATGTTATTAGTTTATATTAGGAATTCATGAGTTAGAAGTTTTACATTTTAAAAGTAAATAAAATTTATATTATTCATAGTTTTTTAAGATTGTATCGGAGATCTCACATCGATTAAAGATGAGGCCTTTTAATAATTTATAATATGAGTGCAAATCTCACTTTATAAGCCGGTTAGTAAGGTTGAATTAGACTTAAATTTCTCTTATTGTTTATAATATGAATGCAAAACCTCACTTTACAAACTTAAAATTAAATTAGACTTAAATTCCACTTCTTAATAATAAATATAATAATAAATAGTAGAATTTATAAATTTATTAAAATATTTGACCTAAAGTATTATAGTCTCTTATATAAATTTATTTATAATTTATTGACGACAAATCTTTCTAATATATCTTTTTTAATAAACACTTTATATATAATTATGACCTGTTATGATTTTTGAAATACAAGATAGACACTAAAAAATGCAAGCTAATCATATCTGAAATTGGAATATATATATATTGTAATTGTCTATATATAAATATTTTGGTAAGTGATTTATCAAGATTAAAAAATTAACTTTTTGATAATTAGAATAAACAGATTAACTTCTATAACTGAATTAACTTGTTTATTAAAGGACAGGTATAGAAAAACACTGAAAATTTTGAGATTACTAATTACAACATGAACTAAAACTTATTGCTTAAAATTCTATATTCAATGCATTAGAAGGCATACCACAAACTTTGACCACACGATGTGGAAATGGAACAAGGCGAGGAGCAACATCATCATCGATGTGTATGGGTTTAGATCTTGCTTGATGCAGCATCGTGGTGATCGCTTTTATGTCTCCAAAGAAAAGTGTGTATGGGTTTCCCTTTAGGCCTTGTCTTCTGAGGAATCTCTCTGCGCTTTTCGGTTCCAGCCACACCCAACTCAGTAATTTTGTTAAGATTATGATAACAAATGCGATCAAAAATCCAACAAACATCTTCATCGCTGCATCAACCTCCATTTCCAAGTGTCTATAGTCGGAAGTTCAGTTTACATACTTATATAAACTGAACCAGAGAAGAGTCTTTCAACAAGGTGACAAATGGTGCATATTACGCACATATGTACGGACAAGAACAACCTCCAAATACTTAACAAACGACACACTGATATGCTTAAACACCAAAGACAGGCATCGTTGAAATTTATGGAACAACCACCTTTGCTTTCTGTAAACTTTGTTTCTTTCTTTTATATACAAGTTTAGAGAAACGTTTGACGGACAGCTCTTGGTGTAGATAAGACACGATGAAAATTATATATTCTATAAAGAAATCAAATTATATTTATATAAATTTTTACTCAATTGGAGTCCGATGGAATCGTATATGTCATACGAACCATGTCAAGAAAAAAAAAATTATAAAGTCCTTTTTGTTCCACGATGATTATAATTTTTTAATTCTTTTTGTCCCACAATTATTATAATTTTTTAACTTTGTCCTACTATTTTAAATGAATTCAACATGATTTTACTTTTTCATGAATTAAATTATTTTATTTTGTCAATCCCATGATAATAATATTACTATAATCACATGTGATATTTGTTATCCGTATTACTTGTCATTTTCGTAAATAAATCAACTTTAACTAATGAGGTAGATAATGCATTATTCGTGTCATATGTTCTTATTATTATGCTTAGTGTCAATTTTATAAAATAAACTATATTAACTTATTTTAATGAGACTATTTGAAAATGTTTCATGGAAAAAAATTAAAAAAAAAAAGTGATCTTAATATTACGATCAAAATTTTTGGATACATGTTTTTTAGCATAGATTTTGATCGCATTTGTCCATTAATGTAATTTACTTTTACACTTTAACTTCATGAGTAAATTTATCAATAAATAAATATATATATATATATATATATATATATACTTAAAACTTTTTTATTATAATAAAAGTGTTTATTGTCGGTTATGGTATTGTCTTATAAGAAAAGTTCATTCAACTTAAGAAAAACATCATAATAAATTGAATTTGCTCAATCATTAAATATTATTTTGGTAAATATTATCTTTTTCGGTGTTTATATAAAGTCGTTATTCAAGAAGATGCATAAATTTGATGAAGTTGCACAATATTATATAAAGCCCTTACTCAAGAAGAAGAATAAGTTTGACGAAGTTACACATTGTTGAAACTCTATCAAAATATTTTGTATCTTAAGAAGCTTTTTAGAGAACAATGCGAGTGTTAGTGTATCAAACTAGAAGACTACACAAACTTTATATATGTTGAAAGATGTTTTTCCTCTCAATTTAGTGACCTGGTGATCAGTTTGATCACTAATAAGATAATTAACCTATCTTAGCAAAGAATGATTATTTAGCAAAAAATACTTTATTTTGGTTAATAGTGGTTGAGTTTAAAAAATACTCGATTTTAGTCAAGTGGTTAAGTTCAAATAATACTTAGTGTTAAATAAGAGTTGCTAGGTTCAAACTGGATCCAAACAATACTCAAAGGGTTAGTTAGGAGTGGTGTTAACACTTTTTGCATTCAATGGCAAGTGCATCAGTTACGCATATAGCAAGTAATAAATATATTGTTCTCTCCCGAGGGACTTATACAATACACAAAAATAATTATAATTGTAATAAAATTAAACCAAAGAACAAGTCCATAATTTAAATGGATTACAGGAGAAAATAAATTATGCAAAAACAAATTAAATATTTTTATAATTTTATGTCAAATCTTAAATAGTAAGGTTAATGATCGTTGATATGAGAATTACTATGATTAGACTTCATCATACCTCCCACTCATCCATAAAAACAATTACCTTCTTTTCCTAACTAATATCAATGTCAACCCACAATACTACTCAAATCCTAATGTCTTAGGTGAATGAGCCTAAGTTTTCCTATTAACCGTCAATCTCTTGATCAGTTATATAGAAAAGACTTACTTTAGTTACAAGGGTTCAAGATAACAAATGAATCATGATATATGTCTAGATGCAGGCTTTCATTAGATATTCCAATTCAAATCTTGATTACTAACAATATTTCTCAATACTTTTAGAATCAAAGTTTTAAGTCATGAATCAACATAACAGGCATTACGCGTGGAATTGAAATACTGATATTAAAAGGAAAAGACATATATATAAACACAATATTGATTACATAAGAGTTTGGTAGGTTACATCTAACCCCCAAAACAATGGGTTTAGTTACTCAAAGAGATAAAAACCCTAAACTTACAAGATGAACTGTGGAAGAAGAAGATTACATCAAAAACCCTAAAGTTGTCTTCAAAGACTGACTCTTTTTCTCCTTTGACACTGTGTCTAAACTCTAACACAGGCACTCAATAAATAGATTTTTGGAATGACATTCACACTCGACTCAACTTAAGTATCATCAACCTCAGCTCATCTTTTATTAGCCCAAATCCAACTTGCACTCGACGCAACTTCCATTGCGTCGAGCGCGACTTCACTAAATTTTCTTCTCTTGTATGCATTTTGTTATGGGCCTTCTATCCTTTGTCTTCCTCAATGGGCCTTGTGTGTATCCTTCTTCATGGGCTTAAGTTTTTTTCTTTAATTCTAGTGTTTTTTTTTTCTCTTTTTAATCAAAATAACATAAATTAGTGTAACTTACCATTCTCAAACACAAGTAATCAATTTATTAATGAAAACCAAATAAAATAAGAAAATGAGCATGGTTCAAAATAAGAAAGAGTTGATTTCATAGTAAAAATTGAGTCCAAAATATGATAAAAATAAATGTTATCAAACTCCTACAAACTTAGAACCTTACTTTTCATCAAGCAAAGGTAAATTGGCACAGATCAAACTGGAAAGCATTTTAGGCTGAGTTTAAGAGGGGAAGTGAATTGACTTTCAAACATTTTCGCAAAACTGTAAAAAGAATTAACAGAAAGAATGAGAGTCTTTTATTAAAACAATTTACAGTGGGAAATTTTGTTGCATAAAACAAAGTCAATCAATTAAAATGTTGAATCAATCAATTAAAAGAACTCGTAGTACAGTTCAACACAGAAACAATCAATTGAAAAATGTAGAGCAACAAAGACAATTATGCAGAATCCAGTCGTTATTGAAGAAAGAGATAAAAGAGATCAAGAACACTAAGAATTATACTGGTTCACTCTTCCTCAAGAGCTACATCCAGTCTTTTTGTCAACAAGCAAAGAAATTTTACTAAAGAACTAATTTGTTTAATCAATACAATAAATACACACTCTTACACCCTACAAGAACACACTCTTGCTTCCTGCAAGAATACACACCCATTGTACAGAACCCTACAACACTTCTACAAGCATAAACCTTTATATACTTGCAGGAAAACAACACTCTAATATTGTTCAATCAAACACAAAACTAAAACTGCAATTTTAGATCAAAACCAGTAATGGAAATGTAAAAATATGTTTAAGCTGAGTTCAAGAGGGGGTGAATTGAATTTTATAAAATTTTTGAATTTAGAAAGCTATGAAAATGTTTTAAGCCAAATGAAAGCTTTCATGAATCTCAATGATCAATGACTCAAGGTGCAGCACAGAAAATAAATCGATTCAAACTCGAATAAGTCGATTTATTTTCTGGAAGAACAAAAAACAATCAAAAATACACACAATGTTAATGAATGGGCACAATGGAGCTAAAACACAATGATAAAGAACGTGCATAATGCAATACAAATAGCCACAATGCACAATATCAAGTACAATTAAGAGTTAAGTCACACCCAATTACAAGTTGAGGTTTAGCAAAATTGAGATGTACCAAGTTGAGCTGACATAATATCAATACCAAATTCAATATTTTTTCCCAAATTTTTTACTCTAAGTCACGGTGAAGATATAATGTCGGTTGAAGGAATAAACCAATGTAATATAGGCTATATTACGTCAGTTAGTGGAACGTAACCGACGTTATAGCTTTTTCGCTTTATCAGAGTTTTCAAATTTTGATTTTTTATTTTTTCAGTCTTTTCTACGTCGGTTATGAGAGGAAACTAACTTAGTTTATGGTATATTACGTCGGGTTTGAGTTAACCGACATAATATTTCTTCAAATATTTACAAAAATGTCACCATGTTTTTGTTACATCAGTTCTATTTTAACCGATGTAATATCCTGTCATAGAATGCATTTTTTGTACTAGTGATTGGATACGGGTATGAATATGGGTAAAACCTAATTTTTTAAATTGGATATGGGTAAGAGGATGAGTATGTTTCAACCCGTCCCTATCCCCATATTCGTTCCAATACTCATTCTCATCCTCATACCTCTTCTCATTTTAAATTATTAAAGCACCCTCAATTTTTTATGTAACCTAAAAGGTTTATGTTAACTTTTCTTTGGTCTCTAGTTTCGTAACTTATTCCTAGATCATACATTTGATCATTTTTATTTTCTCTCTATAAGTATTTAACAATTATCCAATTATTATTTGATATCCTCATTTTTTTAATAAAAAACTCGTGTTAGGCATCATTATAGATTTTGACGTTTCAGTTAAGCTGACACTCCAAAACCCACCAATCATCTGCTATCATATGCATTTGATATTCTCATTTGATATTTAAACAATTATAATTTTTTTCTTGATATTTGATATTGGATAAAAGAAAATGTATATTCTTTTGACATTATATCATGTTAATAATATCATGTTTCATTTTATATGTGACTTTACTTTTTAAAAAACTCTATTTAACTAATATTTGGAATAATAAAGGAGTGACTTCAGTATACTCGTTTACCGATAGAAATGGAGATGGTAAAAAAAAATTATACTATGTGAATTAAAATGAAGATAGAATTTTATCATCTAAAATGATGATAGGGATAAAATAGTCAAATCTGCATGATCTCTTGTCATCCTTTCAAATTTGTATAATCAATGAGTTAAATAAATCAAATTTAATTTTAACCCACATTTAAAAATTATATTTTTTAATAAGCCCGACTGATACCTGTTTAAACCAAATTAACTTACAAAATTTAAACTCATTTCCACATATTTATTCAAGATCTACACTACAGTTTCACCTATCATGCAAGAAAAATAAGGAGAGATAGGTGGAATAAGGTCATATAGCAATCAAAAGAGATAAACTTTTATCCAATTTTTCATAAATAAATTGAAAAAATAATGATTTATTCATATATTTCTAAATCTATAACCAATTCCGTATATGTTTAATAATATGAAATAAAAATTATTTTATTATTTTTGGAGAACATGACTTTTAAAAAAATTAGTGCTAATTTGAACAAAGTAAGAACGCAAAATACCATCACAAGCATGCTGAAATGTATTATTAAAATCTGTCCAAATGGAAACTTATCTTATTTTGTTTTATTATTATTATTATTATTATTATTATTATTATTATTATTATTTGCACATTGATTTATGTATGATACTAATGTATTTTTCTTATTTGAAGAAGAATTATTTTTTCAAACACATCTATAAACATTTGTTTGACAAATATGAGTAAAGTGATCTTGATGCGTGCACGCTATAGTTGAACTATTTGTACCCATTCACGAAAAAAAAAAAACAGTAATAACTACGAAAAAAAATTAATTTCTAATGTTTTCGAAACAAAAGATTATATTGATTTATATGTATATATAGTGATGTATCTTTATAATTATAATAATGAAGTGATTATGATAAAAAAAAATTTATAAATTAAAATAATTAAATTTGATAGTGAAAAAGTCTTTCAAAAAAAAATGTATGGCCATAATATAAGTCAATAAAAAAAGATCTTATAAAGCTCTTCAAATTAAATACTATATCATCTTTCGGGTTTTTAATATATAAAGCATAATTTAAAAGAAATGGATGATTTTTTATAAAACGTTTTATATTTTATGAAACATTTTTGAAATATTAACTTTTTATTTGTTTCTATTAAATATTGTGAATATATATAAGTAATAAGAAAATAATTTAAAAAAATCATCAATAATAAAAATATATTTGGTACATCAGTAATTTTATCTCGAAATTCAACAAATTAATTGAATTAACTTTTTTATTATTTTATATGATTGTGTGAAAAGTGTTTTATATTAAATACCAGGAGTAGTATTAATTATTAGCAAGATTTAGTGAATTACTCATTCTGAGTAATAAGTAACTCAATATTAATAAGAATCTATACAATACATGTTTTGATTATGCCTTCTCTTGATTTATTTTTTCATTTGTGTAATTGTTCCAAGATGCCTTATTAAAAAAAAAAAAACTCAATACTTAAATATTAATTAAAAAATACTTAATTATTGAAAGGAAACTTTTTATTATGTTATATATTTGATTATGTTTACTCTTTCCTATACTTATTTAATTTTTATTCAATTATTATTTTATATTCTTATTTAATATTTATATAATTATAAATTTTATTTTAATATTTGATATTGGAGAATATATATATATATATATATATATATATATATATATATATATATATATATATATATATATATATATAT
>Ga0099825_1006906_pt1 | contig 13993 bp, 9 predicted proteins | sample SiratroredBW_FD_76838 | JGI IMG/M metagenome (GOLD analysis project Ga0099825, IMG submission 76838) | Root nodule microbial communities of legume samples collected from California, USA - Siratro red BW | ecosystem: Host-associated > Plants > Roots > Nodule | place: USA: California | collected... | reverse complement strand
GAATGATATTTAATATTTTTGGGTGTAAAAAACCGATTAAAATGGCAATAAAATTACACACATAATCCAAATAGAAAAGTCGAAAATAAAAGAAGCACGAAGGTAGGGGCCCACATAAGGGCAGAACCTCTCTCAGATTCTGTGAATTCATCACCTTTTTCTGCTCATCCAATGGCTTTGGACATGCCTCTGCAATCAAATTCCAACACATCATCTTATTTTTATCTTTTATTTTGCAAAAATTCAAATATTAATTATTTTTCTGAAAATTTTTCATCCATTTCTCCAACATCTTAACCATTATTTGTCATAACAAAGTTAGATAACCGTCTTTTTTGTTGCCTAATAAATGTTAATAAGCTATCCATCCAGATAGATCTAGTTCTACATTGAAGTTATCAGTCATAAAAGGTTTTTATTAATTATTATTATCTTTGGGTAATTAAAATAAGCAATAATTTGAACCCATGTGAGTGTGTATTTTAATACGAAACGCACGTTTTGTTCTCATCACGTGGCAGCTTCTGAGAGTGCCACGTGGAGTCTCCCTCGGATGCCTTTTGAGGTAGAGTGAACGGAGAAGACAGTTTAGTGTGGAAGCAACAAATAGATGAGACAGTGACGCCACTTGCTTTTCGGAATAACCAAGGCAACGCGTGCGTTACACTCTCCGTTACTCGCGCGTGCGTCACTTTTGTTTCAGCTCTTCATGCCATGCCAAATTGTACCCTAATGCTTCAACAATTAGGTCTGAAAACTTTTTTTTTTTTTTAGTTTCACAATTATTTCATTTTTTTTTTCTTTCAAATTTGAAATGAACCCATGTTCCTTTTTTAGACAAATCCTTTTTTTTTTCTATTGTATATTATTAATCACTATTTTTTCCATTAAAAAGCTATTTTTCTTAAAAAAAATATGAATGCTTTACTAAAACAATTTTAAATTTTAATACGGGTGAAAAAAAGTAAAATTTCCAATATATCAGTTTTTTATATAAATTACGTAAAAAAAGACTTGCACAATAAATTTTATATAAATTCTTAAAACCATCACTCCTTTGTATTTCAGGAAATTATATTATTAGGCTACTTTCCGTTTATATTATATCTATTTCCACCTTGAAATTCACCATATATTACAAATATTTTATATCCTGTTTTATTTTTTTCCACTTTGTTCTCCCACCATACATCATAACTTGAAATTAGTACAATTTAAAGCAACAAAGAATCGTGATGGTTTAACAACCAAGTTATTTTAAAAATTAATAGCATATTTATATACAACTTTTTCATTTTATTAAATTTAAAGATCAAAGTCACAAATATTTATCAAAGAAAGTAAAATGAAGGTTTACTCAATTTACCATTCTTTTATACATACATTTTACGGATAATGAATTTCTTATTAACTTTAACGAATGGATATGTTATGGAGTTAACTTTCGTGTAATGTAGATGCAAAGACATTTACAATATCATTAACGATAACTTGTTTTAAGAATGTTGTTGAATAATTATCATAAAAAAATATTGATTTTATTATACACAATATTTTACAACTGGATTTTTTATACTTATATTCTTGCAGTATTTTAGTTAAATATAAAACTCTGAATATATATCGCATATTTTTTTGTACTTTCAGTTTCCTTGGTTTTATAGGCAACGAGACTGTTCTTTCATGCTTCAATTTTCAATACTGCAGGAAAATAAAAGAATCAATGTAGCAGGATTTTTCGTTTCCAAATTCAGATTTTTAACAGTACAGTTGTTGCCTTTAATATCACTGATTCATGGTAAGAAGTTTTATTTTTTTCTGATTTGGCCATGATTAACGATGTTATATAAAATTTTGATTGCTTCGTTAATTATATCTAGCATGGTTCCTTTATTCATTTTGATTCTCCTAATAAATTAAACCAGTCAGATTTCATCTGATATTATCATTATTCGTCGTTGTTAAAAGATTCATTTGTTATATATTATTTTGAAGACTTTAGCCTTTGTAATTTCTTCTTTTCTAGTTTTTTTAATGCTGTACATAATAATTATCAAATGACGAAAGATTAAACGAAATAAACGATTAAATTAGCAAATTATCCAAAGAAAACGGTAAAATCAAGTTTTATTGAGTGATTAATTTAGATAGTGTATCTTTGATTTGTTTTAAATAAGATTATTGTTTAAAATGTAAAGTTCGTATTTTTTTCTAAAATAATGATATGAACTCATATTAGAAAAATAATTTCCAGATATAAATTAATAATTAGAACGTGATTTTCTTTAAAAAAATTAATAATAATGAAAAAAGAAAAAAAAAACCACCATCCATGATCATTCAAATCACAACGTCTCTTCCACCAGCAACCATACCAGCTTATAAATCAAGGTAAGGCCAAACGACACCGTATAATGATTTCACGCGCGTGGAATCAGTGGTAATAAATACGTTGACCGTATAAACATACGGCACCACGTACACCTCTCGCGTATCTGTATTTGTATTATCACTGTGTTCGTTCGTCCTTTTCTCAGCAAAATCTCTGAAACAGTGAAACTCTCTCTCTCTCTTGTGTACTTTCCTCGTGTGCTCTCTCTCATAGAAACACTTCACGAACTTCATTACTTCAACAACACACAGATTCTATCTTTCTCTCTCTCTTTCTCTCGCTGTTTTCATTTAATCTTTTTGGGGCATTCATTGTTTCATTTTCGCAAGGCGGCGAGTATTAGCATTTACTTAGTGGGTAAGTCCTATGGCTGATACTCGCCGGTGACGATGAAGTATTCCGGCAAGGCGACTTTCCCGGGGGGCATTGCTTCGAGGGGCGTGAGCAGCAACCCTTCGCCGGACTGGGATCTTGAACCGGCGCGGCCCTTTCAGCGCCGGAAACCGAGAACTCCGGGGACCCGGCTGAGGAGACACGGTGGCAAACGGAGCAGACCGGAAACCCCTCTGTTGAAGTGGAAGATCCATGAGGATCCACTTGAAGAGGACCAGAAGTCTTTTTTCGCGGGGTCTCGTCGGAGAACGTGCCGGAGTGTCAGGAAGCAAACGGAGGTAGCAGTGTCGGCGCGGAGACTGGCCGCCGGGCTTTGGCGGCTGCATCTGCCGGAGAGTGTCTCCGGTGATGGCCGGAAGGGGTTGGAACATAAGGTAGAATTTGAGTTACTATACTAAGACTTACTTAACGGCAAAAACGATTGTTTCCCTCGTGTATACACTATATTTGCCATGTAACTGGTCAATGTGGGATCTCTGTCGATTACCCTTTTGTTCTTTGTTTTTCTCTTGTTTGAGTTGAGATCCCTTGTTTTTCTTGGTTCCCGTGTGAGTGTTGTTTCATTTCGCATGTTTTAGCGGTTTCTGATTTAAAATTGATTTTGCAGCTATATGCTACTAGGTTATTCCATCTAATGTGTGGTAGGCCCAGAAAAGAATTGTAGTTTATTTTTGGGGAATATTTTTGTATGATGATTTTGTTGTTGGTTTTCTAGATTCTATCCTCCTCGGTTCCTCGTCATTATTGTCCAGTTTCCTGTTTTGGTGTTTAGACTGATGGATTATGCTTTCTATGAAAGCAAAACTGTCTTTTGAAGCTTCAAATGTTTGCTCTTCGGTCTAGTACTAGTGGAAACCTAATTATTAGTCTTTTTAATTATTGGAGAATTGATTTGAGTAGGGTTTGTCTGTGTAAATAGTTGACGTTATGTTGTAGCTGTTTTAAGATTTCTTTCCCAAACGCAAATGTCCTTCGGAGGAAGGATTAGTTCTTTGTCCATTCTTGCTTCATTAAATCGTAGCCGTCCAGACTGCATTAAATATTGTGTCATGTTTGACAGAATGTGAAACAAAATGCCGTTCCTGCCGTGTTAATATTATTGGTTTTACGAAGTCATATTCTTTTATGCTTGTTTGAAGGTGAGTTTGGACTAGGGAACTGATTATCTTCCATGTACTTTATTATTGTCTTCATTTGTAGATCAATTAGCTGCTTTGCAATATTAATTTGATTGGTTTCCGTTTCTTATTATTGATGTGAATGCCATGTATCTGCAGCATGGAAATGGTCACGCACGGCACCAGTTCCTTGGTCATCCCAATGGCATTATCCATGAATCTGATCTGAAGAAGAATCCATTGCAAAGTCCCCGTTCCATATTTGGGGCAAAGAATGGACACTTCTGTAAGGTATGATTTTTCTTATTACTTAAATGTGATATTACCATTAGAAGTTTTACAGCTTTTCAGTCTTTGCAATCGAAGATTATTGAGTGAATGTCATATACATGTAAATAACTCAAGTTAAAACTGCACCCTGTACTACTTGACGATCCCATTGCCTGGTTAGCCACGCAATTACCGGTTTTAATCGTCTTTGTTAAAATGACATTAAATCATTGTTATAATCATAGCAACGTGTTGTTTATGATTTCATATTGTGGAGGTTTCTGGTAGTATATCAAAGCCTGTCCTTGCAAACACTCATGCATATATAGGTTGACATCACCCCTGATGGGATGCCCTAATTAAACTTTGAAACAAATAAATAGAAATTTTATAGAAAAATGGTTTATTAGATGGTAAATTGGGAATTAACAAATAATGCTGATTATTGCATTGATCCGTGCCATGCATAGAAATGACTCAGACAACGATTTTTTCATGTAAACCTACTCGGTGTAATTAGCCTCTACATTCTGAATGAGCAAAGAGTATCAAAGTGTTATGCTTTTACTTACTGAAGTGAAAGAGCCAACTGTTAAGATGCTAATATTAAACCTACTCTCTGCTATTCAGCCTGAGCCTTTCCAGTTTTCCAACACTCAAATGGAGGGTGCAACAAAATGGGATCCTTTATGTTTAAAAACATCAGATGAAGAGGCACATCATATCTACAGCCACATGAAACTTCTTGACCAAAAGGCAAGTGCAGTATCTGTGGTATCTGCTCTCGGAGCTGAACTAGAGCAGGCTCGAGCACGAATTCAGGAGCTTGAGACTGAACACCGCTCCTCCAAAAAGAAGCTTGAACATTTCGTGAAGAAAGTCAGTGAGGAAAGGGCGCAATGGAGAAGCAGAGAGCATGAGAAAATCCATGCATACATTGATGACATTAAATCAGAGTTGAGTCGAGAAAGAAAAAATCGCCAGAGGATTGAGATTGTCAATTCAAGGTTGGTAAATGAGTTGGCGGATGCCAAACTCTCTGCAAAGCGCTATATGCAAGACTGTGAGAAGGAAAGGAAGGCCAGAGAATTGATTGAGGAAGTATGTGATGAGCTTGCCAAGGAAATTGGAGAAGACAAGGCTGAAGTTGAAGCATTGAAGAGGGAATCTATGAAACATAGGGAAGAAGTGGAAGAGGAGAGGAAGATGCTACAGATGGCAGAAGTATGGCGTGAAGAACGTGTTCAAATGAAGTTGATAGATGCAAAAGTTGCTCTTGAAGAGAAGTATTCACAGATGAATAAACTTGTTGCAGATTTGGAAAGTTTTATCAAGTCAAGAATTGCAGATCCGAACACAACAGAGCTGAGAGAGGCACTGTCACTTCAACAGGCTGCAGCTGCGATGAACATTCAAGAAATCAAGGAATTTTCATACGAACCCCCTAACTCTGATGACATTTTTGCCATTTTTGAAGAAGCAAATTTTGGCGAAGCAAATGAGAGGGAGATTGAACCACGTGCTTCTCACAGTTCTGCCAGTCATGCCTCAAATATTCACATGGTGAGTCCTGAATCCAGAGCAATAACTAAGGATGGCATTCAGAGGTGTTCTGATGTATTTGTGGATGATAACGGGGATGTAGAAGGAGATGAAAGTGGATGGGAAACTGTGAGCCATGTTAAGGATCAAGGCTCGAGTTATTCACCAGAAGGGAGTACCCTATCTTTGAAAGGCAATCGTCGAGAGAGTAATGTCTCTGGGAGAAGTGTACTTGAATGGGAAGAAACTGCAGGTGAGGAGACACCAATAACTGAAATAAGTGAAGTGTGCTCTATACCAGCTAATAAGCAATCAAAGAAGGTATCATCCATAACAAGGCTCTGGAGATCATACCCAAACAACGGGGATAGTTACAAGATCATCTCTCTAGAGGAAATGAATGGGAAGCTTTCAAATGGAAGGTTATCTAATGGGGTCATAATGTCTCCTGATCATGGATCACGTAAAGGTGGATTGAGCCCCCAAGACCTTCTATACCAGTTGAGTCCTGAGTCGGGAAGTCCACATGCACATAAAGGTGGTATGAAAGGATGCATTCCTCGCGGTGCGCAGAAGAACAGTTTGAAAGCCAGACTTTTGGAGGCTAGAATGGAAAGCCAGAAGGTTCAGTTGCGCCACGTTCTTAAACAGAAGATTTAGTTAAGGGCATAGGCATTGCACAGATTGGCAACCTGGATAATTGATAAATGATTGACGAAAAGCAGTTCAATTTAGATTGTGAAGGTACAAAAATATGCTGCTCACCGAGAATCTGCTCAAAAGTTCTTCATCATCATTCGTATTAAGCTTTAAGCAGATACCCTTTGTCACTATCTTGTGCCAAATGCCTCAAACCCTGGGATAGGATTACCAGCCATACTTCTTTAGGTGGGGTCTTGAAAAAAATTATGAGAAGCATCTTGCGTTGTACTTGTATCAATTCTAGTCAGAGGACAAATGTGAAGGGAAAAAATATTGTCATAAAGGATAGATGGTAGCATTATCTACTCCAGATTTTGATTTTCTATCGTTGATGGATGTCGCTTAGGATTTGTTGTAGATTGTATTTATGTAGGTTCTGGGACACATTTAACTTCATACTTGTTCTGGGACATTTACCTTGCTTTCTGTCCTTCTCCTTTTTTGTTCATTTTTTATAATTTGTGCCCTCCAAGTATATCCAATGAAAATCATTGAAATTGAAGTCAGCATTGTTTCTCTTTTGTTTGCTGATTATAATTGTTGAAATAAGTTCTGACTGATGGAACGTTTTAACATTTGTTATGGAAGTACACGACAATAAAAGCTTTATATCTTTAGTGGAAATGAAGAACGTAACATGTTATCAAGAAATATCCTAAGCAAAATTTGTGATCGAGTCCAGATGTATGATCCATTTTTGAAGCATATATATGCATGCACTGTATACAAAAATATATAAAAACTAAATTATTGTTTTAAGAAAATATATTTAGATTAGCGAAAGTAACATGTATTTACAAATATATATATATTTTAATTACATAATTATATTCATCAATATAACTATATCATTATGCTTTTATGATAATTTTTTCGTTGAAAAATAGCTACTTATTTTTATTCTTCATAGGTAAAACACGTGACTATATTAATTTAATTAACTTCAGTCTGCATGTATTTTTAATTGTATTAGTTAAATTAACTCAGACCAATATTTATATTTTAATTGATACAATCAAAGTAATTTCCAATTATATATAATTAAAGAATTACTTGTAATTATTATATAATTCTTTCAATTGAAATGCAGTTGAATTTGTTGATTTTTAAATATTTATATGAATTAAAATAATCAAGACTAAGGTATATGTGATTTTTTTATTAATACATACATTAAGATAATTAAAAAGGATTTCAAGCTAAAATAATTAGATTATTTTAAAGTAGACAATTAAAATATTTTTTATAATAATTGATTACATAAATCAAGGAAATTATAATAACTTGGAGATATTCAATGAAATGTGAATAAAAAGAGCTTATTGTAAATAAAAACCAAGAGACTAAAAATAACTGAATTTAAACATGAAGAAAATAATTGAGAGGAATTGTAAGAGAATCTGTGAGAGAATCTGTAAGAGAATCTTCGCCGCACTTCATCGTTCACTCGCGCAAAACACCCGCCAACCGGAAATTTCAATTCCCTCCATTTTTCCCCAAATTCGAATCCTCAAACCCTTATTTTCTTCAACCTAAGTTCCATTCCCAATCTCTTTCTCTCTCTCTCTCGCTCTCAATTTCCCTTCCAATTTCCATGGCCAACTCCGAAGTGCCCTCATTTTCCCTTGGTCTCGACACGCCCCCGCATTCCCCAATCAATCCACTTCCTTCTCCGGCCGCCCGCGTCTCCGACTCCGATCCCGACACCCGACCCGACCCGCCGCGCCCCCTTCTCAAGCGCCTCCGCCGCGGCCCCCCTCCGCCATCCCTCGACGTCGACGACGATATCGAGGAGTTCTCCTCGGAGGAAGATCCCGATCAAGGTAAGGTCAGCTAACACCTTTTCTCTCTCCGCTTCTCAATTTTAAATAATATAATTTTCTCTTTTTTGTCCTAAATTGGTTATTTTTTCTGCTGGAATATTTATTATTAGTGCATACGCTTCCATCGGCTTGGAATCGTTCCGTATGTAGCAGCTCAAAAGTTTCGTTGAATGGTAGTAGAGTTTTTAGTTCAAACCCTCATCAATGTAGTAACTCTTCCAGAGATGGGAAAAGAAAGAAACTTTCGGATGATGTTCCTGCTTCTGCTAGGTTAGAAACAGGGAAGAGTGGCTTGATGTTTCCCAAGTTGACGACCAGTCCTCTCCGTAGGTTTCAGTTAGTTGATTCCGATGATTCCGATGTGGATGTTGGTGGTGCCGCCAATAATGTTAACCCTAACGACAATTTAGAACGAGATAAGAAATTATCGTTTGATGAGAACGTGGATCCGTGGAAGGATTTTTCGCCCGTGAAGAACGTTTCTGTTCCTAGGTTCCAACTAATTGATTCCGATTCTGATGATTCAGATGTTAATGTTGGTGGGGCCAATAAAATTAACCCTAACAATCATTTAGATAAAAACAAGAAATCATCTTTTGATAAGAACGGAAACGAGGATCTATGGAAGGATTTTTCGCCAGTGAAGAATGTTTCTGTGCCAACACCAGCTTTTAATGAGCTGTGTGAAGATTACTTTCGTTCTGATAAGTGCACGGAAGTGCGGGCTGATGTGAATGAAAGTCACAATGAGAAGTATCCTGGGGTCAGTTCCAGCTGTCAAAGGAATCAGTGGGAATCTGTGGACCCAGTTCATCCTGCTCATAAGTATTTTTTCCACGAGGATCCCAGAATTCAGCAGTTAGTTCACAGTCGCTTGCGGAATTTTAATCCATTAGGTGCTATAGACAGAGTGAATCAGCAACCTAATGCCTCACACATTGATTACATGTAAGTCATAGCTCTTGCTCGTTTTTAGTTAATCATTGGTAGTGATTTGAAAAGAAAATGGTTGTCGTTTTGTATTACATATTGTTTTTGGTGTATTTTTATTTTAGGGGACAATTTGGGAATGGAAGAGCTTCAAACATGCAGGGAGTTCAAAATGGTTGTGTAAACAGCTCAACAAGGGGGAAAAACAAATCAAGTAATTTGATTGTTGAGGGTTCTTTCAACTCTTCTGGAGGCTGGGTGGATCCCAAAATTGTTTCACCATTTAGCCATGGGGAATCTTCTAGAAAGAGAGCAACAAAGAGGAATAGCACTAAGAATAGTGTCTCAAAAGGTAAAAGTAAAGCTAAAAAATCAATCCCTGCAAACCAATCAGGCGCTTCTGGGGATTGGGTGGATCCTAGAAGTTTTACCAGTTCGCCAAAGGATGCTGGCAAAAGGCGTGTCCAAGCAAGCGGTCAGTCTGCTGGTCATTGGTATACATCTCCGGAAGGAAGAAAGGTATGTGAAAAATCCTAGAAGGTTAAGTTTAATGATATTAAGCATTGACTGGTTAAATTTACTCACGTTTCTCATCTTAGATCATGGTCATAAGATGTGAGCTGTTCTCTAATGTTATGTAAATTGAACCGCTAAAATTCCGTACAGGATGTTACTTAAGATTTTTATCTTGCTATGATGCATGATTTGATATGCATATTAGATATCCGATATGTACCTTACATTATTGTTTTTTATAATATCATCAGTACTTTTATAAATATATCTTGTAGTCTCAAGTTTTGCTGCTAGTGTCTATGTATTAATGTTGTAGCATACATTGTCATGGTGTTTCAACTTATTCTAGAACATCAGATGATAGAAACTAAAGATACAAAGTTGGGATCGCAATGTGGAAAGGTGTTTTTATCTGTGTAGCGAACTTTCTTATAACCAGAGTGTGGATTTGTTGCTTTTATTTATTCAGCAATTGCAATTTATTCCCCGAATTGTCTTCCAGCCCATGAACATAGAATACGATATTGCTAATGCTGCTGTAACTTGTCTGCTTTTTCAATTCTTGATAGAGTTGTGTTGAATCTCCTGTTATTCTCCGAAATATATCTTCCAGTCTAATGACGAAAATAGAATAGCAAAAGCCTACTGGAATTTACTCACTCTGTAGTCGTTCTTACAATTCTTGGTATAGCTGTCTAGAATAGCCTTTTAATGGCTAATATTTTGAACAATTTTGCAGGTTTTGATACTTATAATTTTTCAACTTTGTTTTGATCCTTATATCTTACAGGTTTGGTTGAGTCTGTTTAGTTTCAAAATCATTAGGAATTGGTAATGTTGGGACCGAAGTCAAAGCGTACACTCGATGGCAGGGACTTATTCCTTGTGGTTCTGAAATAATAGGACCTCAAACCAAACTTTTTTATAGGACAAGGATCAAAATCGAAATTTGAGAAAAACTTTTAAACCTTTCACCATCTTTAGTCACATTGTATCAATCTATCAGGATCTGATTCTTATTGCTCTGCTGCAGGTGTATGTCAACAAAAGTGGGGAGGAGTTGACCGGCCGGGGTGCTTATGTACAATATCGGAAGGTACATCTACTTGCATACCATTCTGTGGTTTTGTTGTCCTTTTGGTTGTGATGTAGCACTAAATGCCTGACGCTTACAGGAGAGCGGAAGAGCATTCAAGAAATCAAAAAAGAAAACAGGTTCCAAGACTACCAAAGCCAAGAAGAGAAACTGAACGCTTGAGGGCTAGACATTTATTCCCCGCCCGGTCCACATCCCCTCGTTTACTTGTGGATCTTATGACTAGCATTAACCTATAGGTCCAATTCCTGTATCATGTTTTGGATGGGGACAAGGAAGCTAGAGAAATCCCGTGTGTATTATCACATGAGGAACCTGATCAAGGGGGATTGTTGCTTAGTGAAGTTTTGATGCTAAAAAAATCCTTGCACAGTATATATTGTGAGCGATGAAAGTAGTTATGTACAGTGCATACGAACCTAAGGTTCTGGGTCCCCAGGAAAGTGTAGCTTTAGATAATGATTCAATTGGGATCCACAATAATGTTTCCATTCACGCTTGATTCTCCACTTAGTTGGTTTTATGCTCGTGTTAATTATGCTTAATTTCTTTCTGGTATTTGTATATGAAAGATGATAAATGAACGATGGGAATGATAAAAGCAAATTTTGAATGAATAAGTCATCGGATGATCTTTTCTTCCCTGTATATTGAGTTGAGCATACGAGGTGCTCCGCCCTATTTCTTTTGGGTTTTCTGGTTGCTGTCTATTGTCTCCATCGCTATTTATTATCTTGCATTTATATGAATGAATGTAAACATAATTTTGGGTACAATGACATTCGTAAATTATGAACGTGAGATTGGCACGCGTGTACAGATTCAAAAACTGGGAATTTCCGCTCCAAAAGTTACAGGAATTTAAAAGAAATCTTGATAAACGTTCTAAATTTTTATTAGACAACACTGCATTTTTGGTAATAACAAATGTCGTAAAGACGCAAAATTTAGTTAAAGCCTCCCGTATTTACGAAAGGAAACATCAGCTTCATAAATATACACTCCATGGTAGAGGATGAATTTGAAGAGTTAGTTAAAATATGAAGATAAAATCATTGGTTGCCTTCAGTAGAAGGTGGGGCAAAAAATAAAATAATGAAAGCTGATGATTGAACTCCCTGTATTTAGATTTCTCTCTCAACTCCTCAAGCGGGGAACAAGTCTGAAGAACAAAAAACGTTCACGTCTGTGAGAAGCCATTAGCCAATAAAAGCTTATGTCTTGAGTTCATGGAGTATTCTGTTTGTCGTCTATTTGAATCGGAGAACCGTTGGATTTAAATATCTCTCGGCATACTCTGAAAATCATCAAGTCATTAGTTTTGAGATAAGATCAACCTATATAATGACAATCGGATTATGAACCTCTGAAAAGGAAAACAGAAAGGTGAAAAAGCATACGAGTTTAAATCCTCTGTCTTGCTCTGGATATCAATGGATAACAATACTGGATCAAAGTTTTTAGGGTAAAGATCTTGTTGTTGCCTCATCTCTCTTAGCCACTGCTCTGCTTTATTGCACTCATTCATGACCAGTTCTTTATCTTGGGGTGGAAGAGAATCTGCTGACATTCGATACTCTACAATGCAACTTAACAAATCTCTTGTAGCTTGTGGTCTTGCTTCTGTGTCTTGATACCGAAACTCAATTGGATCCACCAGCTACACAAGACAAACAATGTAAACAACAACAAGTGTGGCGTCGGAAACATGAAACATGTTCTGCAAAAGATTAGAGAAACAAAAGTAACCTGTTTTAGATCTGCTAGTTTTGCAGAATAAGCACCTACGGCTTCATCACCACCATCATCATAAAGCCATTCCTCAGTCTCTTGCAGGCTCCTCGATATCTCCTTCCTCTCATTTTCAGTCGAAAAACTTAGATATGTGCTGAAGAGCTATTCATGCAATCAAATAATTTTAAAAACATTATTAAGATCAATGGCCAAAAGACACAAGGATCACACAACATACATATCATTAATATATTGAGTGTGTACCTTACTCCTTGTTTCATAAATATAAGACTCCAGCAGATTCTTCCTGTCCTTGATTAGCTCAACAGTTCTGTCCTGATCGGCTAACTGGATTTCTTTTTCTTGAGCTTCCAATATCTCGGCCTTGGTCATTGCACCATAAATGTTTTCACTCACTGGTACATGAAGCCTTCTATTAGCTTTATCTTTTCTGGTACCATCAGCCTGTAACAAGGCATGATAGTAACACTTTTATTTTCTCAAAACACCAACATGAATCATATCTGCAATCAAAACAATCTCAACAAGATAAAAATGTACAGATACAACATCACAGACATTATAAAAATTAATTGCAAGAGTCTGACAGATATGATTCAGAATATCATAAATAATCAGACAATATAATTTGGCAGTATAATTTTTCATGTCTAAAGGACAATTTACTAATATCTTCATATCTTCCACTCGAAAAAGGTGTGCAGGGAGGAGAGAGAACAACATGAGAGAACTTACAGAATGATGAGAATCTTGACACTTTTCATTGATACTATCTTCTGAGCCATTTTTAATTGTCTCAGAAACAGGTTCAATATTGATTGTTTCCGAATTTGAATGAGAATCATCAGTTGTAACTGAATCATCCACATGATCCTCAACCAACTAAAAGACAGAAAAAAAGTCCACCTGCTTAGAAAGATCTTTTGGAGACTAATAATGTAATCTGAAGAGATAAAAAATAAGGTTTCTTACCCTAACTGATTCAATACCAATAATGCCATGCAAATTTAGTTGAACTTGAACTTCAATTCTTGCCTTACTTGCTTGGGATTCATGGAAAGGACCAATCTGAATAGAAATGAAAAACAAATGGATAAACATACATAAACAAGGTGTAGACATAAGCATACATAACACTTCATGATCACCGGCACAAGGAAAGGCAACATTGAACTAATTATCATTATGTATTTATCCTGTGATATTTAGATGTGACTTTTCAAACTAATATGCCATATACTCTATTTTACTTGTTAAAAAAAAAAAAAAAAAAAAAAAAAAAAAAAAAGAGAAAAAGAAAAAGAGGGGTATACTTTTCTTACTTTTTTTTCCTTCTTTTTTTTTTACATTTTTTTTTTAAAATTTTCTCTTTTTAAAATTTTTTTTTTTTTTTTTTTTTTTTAATTCCTTTTTACTAATTTATTGCAGATTTTACATTTTATTAGGTTTTTTTTTT
>Ga0099825_1006903_pt1 | contig 13998 bp, 3 predicted proteins | sample SiratroredBW_FD_76838 | JGI IMG/M metagenome (GOLD analysis project Ga0099825, IMG submission 76838) | Root nodule microbial communities of legume samples collected from California, USA - Siratro red BW | ecosystem: Host-associated > Plants > Roots > Nodule | place: USA: California | collected... | reverse complement strand
CAAACAACCATTTTAATCCTTTTTCTTTTTTTTTTTTTTTTTTATTTTTTTTTTTTTTTTTTAAAACAAAAACATGCAGATTAATGATTTTAATAACATACATTATTTGTTTATTATTATTATTTATTTTTTTGATTTTTTTTTTTTTTATTTTTTTTTTTTTTTTTTTTTTTTTTTTATTTTTTTTTTTTTTATTTTTTTTTTTTTTTTTTTCTTTTTCTACCAAGTTTGATTATAGTTTTTTTTTTTTTTTTTTAATTCATCGGCTTTACAGGGAAGTAAGCAATGAAGTGTGGTGTAGGATGTGCAAATGGTTCTTTTACCAGTACATTGTTGTGTTCATCTAAATTAACTTTTAACTGGCTCCACTTGCTGACTTGATTATGATCTTGGTTGTATTTTGATGGTGTATAGTTAGTTCATAAGAGGCATTGTGGGATGAGCATGGGACGAGTGCGGTTTGCCTTTACTCTTTGATGTGTTGGTTTGAGAAGTCCTACTACTCAATTTTGATGCCTTCTCTGGGTAATCCTCTAATTGAGGTCGTTGACTCTTTTGTTAGTTTTTCAAAACCTTTCTATTCATTATTTTCACATTTGCTTGAATTGGGCAGAGGAATTAATGTCCTTCGAAGCAAGAACCAGAACGACGAAACACTGGAATAATTGGAGGAGAATTTGTTAATTTCAGTTGAATTGGAGAATTTTTCTTCAAGAAATGATATAACGAATTAGAACCACTAAAAACTGTGGATAAAATATTTTTTTTGTTAATTATTCTATTTCTCTACCATATTCGGTGTTTATGGAAGTGTTTGCTTGAATCTCCACGGAGTCTGACACAGTTTTAGAAATCATGAAAGAGTTTAAAACGACTTATGAGACAAGTGATGACTTGTCATAAGCTTCTTTGCAACGGTGTTTTGAAAACGTGTGAAATAACTTATTTGGGCTTTATGTGATCACTCTGGACTTGCTATATTCTTATGTGGGTTTTAGGTTGGATGTTTTCAATTTTCAATGATGTACCGTAAGTTGGAAGTATTGGATTTCGTTGTTCTTAGAAATTGATTTAATCTTAAAGCATCAACTTTCTAGAGTTGATCTGTATGAGACAACTTCGAAGTTGCTCTTTATTATTATATGGTAGGTTTCTTTATATGATCTACAAGTATATCCAGTTTTAATTGGACATCCTTTATTAACAACTATCCTTTTGAAATAGAATTTGTTTGAGTGCTACTGTCGGAATGAAGATAATCTAATTTCTTCTGAGGTTCTACCTTTTATTTAGTTCTCTTTTGGAATATGCAAGTTTGGAAAAATATGATTGTGCAACTGAAATTATTGAAATGAGAGAATTATTGATCTTTAGTTTTATACTACTGAATTATTTTTTGATGTGTAGCAAATTTGGAAAGTCATTTTCTCAGTTATTACTTCATTTTATCAACAGCATTGGACAATTTGATTTTGTATTATTATGTTTGCTGCTTTGAAAAATGAATCATGCATCCTATTGTTTTTAGTAGTTTTGGGTTACATTCTGAATATGACCCACCCTCATCCTTGATCTGATACGATTATCTCTTCTATCTTCCAATATGAAAATGATCTCCAACATGAGAGCTGTATTTAGTCCTATCTTATGTATTTTGAACTTGTTCTTGCATAATTTATCATTAGAAGTCATGGTTTTATGACTTTGCTATTCTTACTCTGAGGGTTTATACTCGGTATGTTTTGTCTTTTCTGTATTGAAGTGTTTTTATTTAATGTTATTTGCGTGGTTCAGATTGAATATATTAAGATACTGATTTTCTTGTTATCGTTTCATGTTACATCAATCATTTTATTGCTAATTTAACGGCTCAGGGTAATATTATTTTTTCCGAGTTCCTTCTTATTAAATTTCTCTGGACTTGATCACCGAACAATAAGGATTGATGATTTTTTTTGCACTGGTGTTGTATAGCATCGAGCCTGTTATGACTTTTCACTCTTGAATTTTCGACATCATTTTGTCTAGTTTCTATAACTTCTATTAAGAGCTCTTGTAGTTTTCTTTAGTTCTTGGACTTTGCAACAATGAATCATGTAAAAGTATTTGAAGTGTTTCGGACTTGATCAACAAACATATGGATTGAACTGTGAACTTGCTTCTCTACTACAATATTTGGAAGTGTTTCTTGTAATCTGAATTAAGCCTATAAGCGATTCCCTTGGTTTTGAATTTGTGAATTTACTTTAACGTCTCTCTACTTTGTCATGTCATCTTTTTAAGAGAGATTAGTTTTCTCAGTTCCCCATGTTTCTTGTTGAGCTTTTACGGGAAGGTAATAGATATCGGGGGCAGGTTTCGGAAACAATGGATGGAGGTCGATAAAACTTTAGGTTTTGCATTCATTATTTTAGGGGTTATTCTTTTAGCTAAACTTGTGGAATGGGAGTTCTTGTAAAACAGGCATTATATAAGTATTAGAGGCTTTGACATTTGTGTTGTTGGGCCTTCGACTTCGATAATTTGATTATCTTTTACTCGTGTTGCAGTGACTTAACATGAATGTCTGTTGGGTTGTAGAGCAATAGCGGTAGATTATTGGACACTTAGCCTATTATGGGAATTTCTGAATTGGTTTTTTAATTCTAGATTTTTTTTATTCATGTTATGGCCTTACCTTTGATCTCATGATTTCATCTATCTTCCAAATTGAGACTCATCTCCAATTTGTGATAGCAGTATTTAGTTTTATATGAGAATGCAGAACCACAGTTTTCTCTCTCAAGCTTTTCCCTCAAGGAAAGGAAAGCTCCCATAGGAGAGTTCTATTTACTTATTTTGGTTGTGGTCTCACGATTTGTGACAGGATATGGAAGCAGACTCTATTGTATTGCTAACTATATTTTTCAATTTTAGTTAATGTTTTTGGACTTGATCACCAAACATGGGTTGGATTGTGAACTTGTATCTCTACAATAGTACTTCGAAGAGTTTCTTTTAATCATCCTACTCTTTGGTTTTGTATTTGTGGCCTTGATTGATTTAAAATTTTCGAATTTACCTCGTATCGTTTCTTTACTTTGTCATCTCATCTTTTTAGGAGAGATTAGTTTTCTCGAATCGGCATGCTTGTTGTTGAGCTTTTACATGAAGGCAATAGATGTATGGGGCAAGTTTCGGAGACAGTGGATGGAAATTCGGTGAAATTTAGGTTTTATTATCATTGCATTCATTACTTTCTTTATAGTTATTCTTTTGGCTAAACTTGTGGAGTGGGAGTTATTGTAAACAGGCACTATATGGCTAACTTTGTGTTTCTTCGACTTTGATACCCGTTGTGATGGCTTACTATGCTTATCTGTAGGGTTGTGGAGGCAGTTGCAGTATATTACTGGACTTGTTAAGCTTTAGGTTTTATTACGTTTCCATTCACTAATTTTCTTATGTGTTCGATATGGAATGTATGTAATTTCTCCCATCGGTTGATGGTGGGAAGGTACCTAAGCATTGTGTGTATCTAAGAGATACCTATACTTCATCGCGATCATTGAGCCTGTTATGGAAATTTCTCCATTGATTTTTTAATTCTTGAATTTTTTTTTCATCTTTTCGTCTAGGTGCTTCATTTTCTACTATCATTGATTATAGTTTTTCCGAATTCATGGGCTTTACAGGAAAGCCAAGCAATGAAGTGGGTGTAGGATGTACAAATGGTGGGTGGAACTTGTGATCTGTGAAGCTAAATGGTTCTTTTACCAGTACAGTGGTGTGATCATCTAAATTAACTTTTAACTGGCTCAACCTTGATTATGATCTTGGTTTATTTTGATGGTGTGTAGTTAGTTAATAAGAGGCATGTGGGATGAGCATGGGACAAGTGCGGCTGGATTTTACTCTTTGATTTGATAGTTGTTTCGCGGTTTGAAAAGTTCTACTACTCAATTTTTTATCCCTTATGATAATCCTCTAATTGAGGTCCTTGACTCTTATTAATTTTTGACCGTGTCTACTTTCTTTTAACTCGAGGAGGGTTTTGCGGAATAAAATTTTAAGAAAACATGCTTTTGTTTTTGTAATAAGTTATTTTAATAAAGGTGACACAAAGTTTGGCATTGTTTGATGAATTTGGTTGAGTAATCAAGTTTAGTTACATATATCTTAGTCAAACAATTCGTTTGGATTCGATGGGAGTAATTAGACATGTTCATACTTTTGATAAAACGATAATGTTTGGACTTAGCTAATTACGAAAGTCTGAGAAAAGTGACTTAAGTGATTCAGTTAAATCAATAAGATGTGAAGAATTCATCAAGAAACTTTTTTATCAAGAAACTTTTTTATTCAAGAAGAGGATAATGACATATGTATAGTTGTTCAGTTAAACCAACGTAAAGAATCCATCAAGAAAAAGAAATCCAATACTGGTTTACTCTAATGACTTAAGTGATTCAGTTAAACCAATAAGACATGAAGAATCTATCAAGAAATTTTTTATTCATGAGAAGGACAATGACATATGTATAGTGATTCAGTTAAACCAATGAGATGTGAAGAATTTTTTTATTCAAGAGGAGGATAATGACATATGTATAGTGATTCAGTTAAACCTACGTGAAAAATCCATCAAGAAAGAGAAATCCAACACTGGTTTACTCTAGTGATTGTGATTCAGTTAAACCAACGTGAAGAATCCATCAAGAAAGAGAAATTTAACACTGGTTTACTCTAGTGACTTAAGTGATTCAGTTAAACCAATAAGACATGAAAAATTCATCAAAACATTTTTTATTCAAGAGGAGAACAATGACATATGTATAGTGATTGATCTATCAAGAAACGATTTTTATTCAAGAGGAGAACAATGACATATATACATGAAGCGCGGATGAAAACTAACAATTCAAAACACACACCAAAAAGATTTTTTTCCTAACTAAGTGGTTCAAGTAGGACAATTGCATACATACATTGTTAGAGATGGAAACAATTTTCACATGGTTTACTCTATTAGACTTAAATGGTTTAGTGAGTAAGATATTTATATATCTTAGAGATGGAAATTAGCAAGGTATCAAAAATTAAACATATGACTCGTTGACTTAATGTTCATCTAGTATAAACAAACTAAGAAATGTTTTCCTATGAAGACTTAAATTATATACTGAACATTTATTTATATCAAAACCATCTTAAAACACCTTAAAATAGTGTTTTTTTTATAAGAAAAAGGACATTAACTTACATATAGAAACCAACAATTTAAAATACACCAAAAAATAGTTTTTTGCTATCAAAATGGTTGAGTACGAAAACTTTAGAATACTTTAACATACATGTATTACAAAGTTATATCAAGAAATAATTTTTCAATGACTCAAGTTCTTCGATAAAAACATAATAATGGTTCGATTTCATCTTTAATATAAGAGTAAAAGATACACTTCACGTGATATTTAGTTTGCAAAACACTAATTTTATTCATTCTCAGGGATAATATTATTTCACTAAATAAACAATTAAATAAATAAAAAGGACAATGAAAACAACATTATGTCTTTTTAACAAACAATAACATAAATAATACTTATATTTTAATATACCAGTAATATAATAAAGAATACTTCATTATATATCAAATAAATGTTTAATAATTAAAACTAAAAAAATAATAGTGTTTCAACATTTCTTTAATGAATATTCCCATTCAACAAATTCCTTTCCAACCTGATTTTTAGGTTCAATACGAACAAAATAAAAAATTACAACCAATAAATATCTCAATAAAACCATATAACATAAATTGAAGTAGATACAATGTCATTTTAATAAAAAAAAATTGAAGCTGATATATTTACCACATAGCAATAATGAAAAAAGAAAACTTTATATAGATAAAAAAAAAGAATTGGAAAGCAAACTAAAAGGTTATTTTGAGTGAATTGGTTTTTAAATTGTAAACACAAACTTGATGTTGGAAAAATCACCCCAGCAAGGGAAAATTTGCACATGTTACTTGTTGATAGATTTTCTTTGTGTCAATTATTCTTAATAGAAAATCATAAAAGGCCAAATATTATTAGATAGAAAAGGAAAAGTAATAAAATTAGATAATAAAATCAAATTGAAACAAATTAATTAAAACTTTTAAAAATGTGATAATATTATTTCTTCCGTTGTTCCCTGTTATTAAATTTCTTTGCACTTAATCTATTGTGCTTTTCATTCTTGAATTTATAAATTTATCTCTAGTTTCTATAAGCGCTTTTAGGTCTTCTTTGTTTCTTGGGCTTTGCACGGTAGCAATGAATCATGTGAAGGTATTTGAAGTGCTTTGGACTTCATGACCACACATATGGTCTGAACTTTGAATTTGTTTCTGTACTCCGATATTTGGAAGTATTCCTTGTAATCTTCCTCCACTGAATCGAGCCTATAAGCGCCTCCCTCGGTTTTGAATTTGGGAATTTACCTTAAACGTTTCTTTGCGTTTAAGGTATTTTCTTTGCGGTTATTATTTTGGCTAAACTTGTGGTGTGGGAGTTCTTGTAAACAGGCATAAAAATTTGTGGAGTGGGAATTCTTTTTCATATTTTGGGCCTTTGACTTTGATGATTCGATTATCTTCTACTCATGTTGCATTGACTTACTACAGATGTCTGTTGGATTGTGGAGGCAATTGCGAGGTTATTATTGAATGTTTTTGGACTTGATCATCAAACATGGGTTGGATTGTGAACTTGTTTCTCTGTAACAGAATTTCATAGTGTTTCTTGTAATCTTCCTGTTCTCGGTTTTGAATTGGTGGCCTCTTTTAGTTTTGAATTTGTGAATTTACCTTATCTTTTCTATACTTTGTCATGTCATCTGAGAGATTAGTTTTCTCGAATCGTCATGCTTCTTCTTGAGCTTTTGCATGAAGGCGATAGATATGTATGGGGCAGGTTTCGGAATCAGTGGATGGAAATCCGATGAAACTTTAGGTTTTATTATCTTCGGATTCATTATTTTCTTTGTTATTCTTCTGGCTACTCTTGTGGAGTTCTTGGAAACAGGCACCATATGAAATTTAGAGGTTTGACGTTTCGGTTGTTGGGCCTTTGACTTTAATGATTTAATTATCTTCTTTTACTATGGATGTCTGTGGGTAATTGCGGTAGATTATTGGACTTACTGTGAAGCTTTAGGTTTTATTACATTTCCATTTACTATTTTCCTTGTGTGCTTGATATGGAATGTCTGTAGTCTCTCTTATTGGTCGGATGATCGGAAGGTACATGTGTCAGTCGCTGTGTATCTAAGCAATAGCTATACTTGATCACCTATCATTGAGTCTGATATGGAAATTATTGGTCCCAAGATTGATTGTAGTTTTTCTTGAGTTCTTGGGTTTTACAGGGAAGCCAAGCAATAAAGTGTGGTGTAGGATGTGCAAATGGTGGGCGAAAATTCTGTGATTTGTGAAGCTAAATGTTTCTTTTTCCAAGTACATTGTTGTGTTCATCAAAATTAATTTTTAACTGGCTGAACTTGTTGATTTGATTATGATCTTGGTTGTATTTTGATGGTGTATGGTTCATAAGAGTATTGTGGGATGACCATGGGACAAGTGAGGCTTCTACTCTTTGATTTGATGGTTTGCTTCTTGGTTTTGATGCCTTCTCTAGATAATCCTCTAATTGAGGTCTGTGACTCTTTCATTAATTTTTCAAAAAGCTATTGTTTTCACATTTTTTTTTAATTGGGCAGAGGAATGATGTCTCTCTAAGTAAGAGCAATACTGGAGTTTTGACGGCGAATTTGTTAATTTCTAGGAGAATTTTTCTTCAGGAAATGATATAAATAATTCTTTATTAATTATTTTATTTCTTTAGCATACTCAGGTGTTGATTGAACTGTTTACTTGAATATTTTAAGTACAGCACGGAGTTTGACAGTTTTAGAAATCTTGTGAAAAATCAAGGATAAATACAGAATGACATATGAGTGAAATTTACATGACCTTCAATATGAAATCTTTAAGGTATTTGATTTGTGAGGTTTTTTCCATACGTTACTTAACTTACTCAATTTCACTATACGGGACTAGACTCACATTTGGATATTTAATAATTTTTCCTCAATTGTTCGTCTTTGGAACCGGCTCAGACAAGTACAGTTTGATCATTGAAAGTCTTCTTGACTAAATTTGTAGGCAAGCGTGTTCCATAATGTCTCACAATAATGGCGGTACTTTAAAAGGGATGGTTTGTAAGGTACTCGAGTTAAAAATATTTCGGTTTGAGGGAGAGTTTACTAATATGGAAAAGACTTGTATTTGAGAGAGAGATTATTAGATATCCAAATGTGAGTTTAGTCCTGCATTGGGTGAAAATAAGAAAGTTAAGTCACGTATAAGAAAAAAGACTCATAAATTCAATGTTTTAAGATTTTGAATTGAAGGTGATGTCATTCTCTTATGTGATTCTTGCTCATATTTCATTCTTATTTGATTAATTCTTTTCCTCATGAATTTTCTAACACTATCTTGGTTTTATGTGATCATTCTTGGTTTTATGTAATCACTCTGGACTTATTATCTTGATACGTGGGTTTTGAGTTGGTGTTCAATTTCCAGTAACGAATCTCTTTGTTCTCGGGAATTGATTCAATTTTAAAGCATCAAGTTTCTTGAGTTGGATTTGCATTAGACAACTTCGAAGTTATCCTGAAATTTTGAAGTTGCCCTTTACTATTACATGGTAGTTTTTATATGATCTATAAGTATATTTATATTCAGTTTTAATTGGATATCCTTTCTTAACAACTATCCTTTTGAAATAGGATTTGTTTGAGTGCTACTATCGGAATGAAGATAAAAGTTTGAAAAAATATGGTTGTGTTGATATATACTCGTTTTAGTCTTGTTATCTTTTTTCCCTTAATTCTTGATTATTGCTTTGACGGGGTAGGGTTAGGGTTTCTTGGATTAGGAATTGTCCAAGTATCAATAGTGTAAAGTTTGAAATTTGTGATTCGCTTGTCAGATATTTTCGTATAATATATCTGTTTTTTTTTCATTGCTAGTTTTATTCTTGCATTGGATTACATAGATGTTTGTTAATATAATCATTTGATTGTGAGATCATTGCAGTAGTCTCTCTTATTTGCTTTTATTATCTTTACTTTCACTTTTTGGTTGTAGTCTCTCTTATTGGCTGAATGGAAAGGTTCATGTGTCCGTCATTGTGTCTTTGGTCCAGCTTGTTAGGGGAATTTCTCAACTAGTTTTTTTAATTCTTGAATTTATAAATTCATATTATAGTCTACCCAAAGTGATTATAGTTTTTTTGTGAATTCATGTGCTTTACAGGGAAGTCACGCAATGAAGTGTGATGTGTTTGGAAATTGTTGGCCTATGTAACTTCCGCTGTGGCTTTATATAAGAATGTCCTCTTTTCTGTCATTTTTTACTATCATATTGAATTTGTTTGTATGACTTTTTTTTTGTAAGAATGTCCTATTTTCTGTCATTTTTTACTATCATATTGAATTTGTTTGTATGACTTTTTTTTATCAGCTTTTTGTTTGGCTTAATAATGGATCTAGACAGTGATTCTTGATTACGCTATTCTAATTTATACAGTATAGATTTGGTGATCTCGTTGGGTATATGAGACTCTCCTAAAGCGAGAATTAATTATTGGTGACTAACTTATTCCCCCAATTATATGTCTGTCTCAAAAGCCTTTTATTTGGCTCTTTATTATTTAGTGTTTTTTAACTTGATCAACAAACAGTCTTGGAATTGTTTCATTAATCTCCTGGTAGCCTGTTATGAACCAATCTTATGCATTAAGTTTCTATAGTTGGGTAGTATGAGACAACTTTGTTTCTCTGAAATTTGAAGAGTGACTCTATAATATTACATGGTAGTTTTTTTATATCCAGTTTTAGTTGGATATGTTTTAAAACAATGCTATTGGAATAGAATTTGTTTGAAACGCCAACATGCGCAGGGATCAATTGAAGCCTTAAGGTTTTGTTACCCTTATTCTGATGTGTTCATTCGTGACTGCTCTATTTGAATGCAGTTTTTATTTTGTGACAGAGATCTATCAAAATAAAAAGATTGGTGGAGGATTAAAATCCAGAAGTGTGTTTAGAATTTTCTTTCTGTTTGATTTTTTCGGATTTGATTACCGAACATAAAGGATTCCGTTGTCATTCGCTTCTCTGCAGTGGTCTAATCGATCATGTTGTGAGTGAACATCACTCTTTGTTTGAATTTGTGTTATTGTTTGCATACTTCGTCCTTTTGAGCAACACAAGCTTTGAGGTAGAATGTAGACAACCTGGTACGAGATGCCTTGAATTTTGTTGTGCATTTATTCGTGACTGGCTAAACTTGTTTGGATTTTCTGTTTCTTGTTGGATTCTAGTGGTAATTTGGCTGGATTTGTCTGTCGTCCTCCACGAGGTGATCAAATTCCGGTCAAAAATACCTATTCTCATAATTGCGTCTTGTAGTGAACTGCTCAAGTTTATTCATAGGCCGAAATGAATTTTGGTGTGATCAATTGTCCATTCATTTTGCATGCAGAAGATTAGATGGGTAATATTATTGCCCTTTCATTTGATCCAGCAAGAGCTCATTCTAGAGAAGTGGACTGGAATAAGAAAAACTATTTTTCATGGGTTTGTTTTTGAGATTGTGGATCTATCTCTTTTAGATATTTTTTATTAATTTGTCTAGGTATTTTGGCTTGTCATTTTTGGTGGGAATGGCGGGGAAGTACCTCTTACTAACATAAAAAGATATTGTTTATTATTTTAACAAGGTTTTGGGGAAAATCACAAGTTTTCTTGATTTTTAGATTTGGAATTGTTTGACTACCAATATTACAAAAAATTGTTAGATTAAATATTTATCTTCTGACTAAAGTTATAGTAAATAGTTATGGTGTAATTCTTTTTATTCTGACTAAAATTATAGTCAATAGTTATGGTAAAATTCTTTTTACTTAAGAATGCACTATTCCAAATATTATGATTCGATTGTTATTTGTTTTATATGTTTTCTTTTTACGAAATCACCAATTATCTCTTCTTTAGCAATTGCTTTGTTGGAATTGCATTCATGACTTTTGTTGTGATATCAATAGTTGGATCGAATACTTATCATGAGGTCAAAAGCTATAAAGAATATAACTCATAGTAGTCTAAACATCACTATTAGATTACAATTTGGTCCACTTTCAGTTACAGGAAATTGATGTCATCCACCATAAAAAATCATCCAAATAGAGTGTAAATGTAGCCCAACATGCAATTGCACCCCAACACTTGATCGTCTCTTCAAGAGTTTTGGTTTTTAAGATGAAGTTGTCTCCTCATGTCAGTTAGGGATTGTTCTTTTCTCTCCATTTACATCATTTTATAAATATTTCAAAAATATTTTTTTTTAAATTTTCATAAAACCCTTAGTCGACACCATTTTTTTTATGGGATATTCCCTTTCCTAGACCAAAGTCTTATCACCCTTGGTTGAGGTTGTCCACTATTGAGGATGACAAGAAAATGTTTAACATTGTGGATTATTTACAAAGCTTCCTATTCGAAATGTACTTTTTTTTTCTGCTGAATGGATTTCAAGGGTGTGTTTATCTTGTTCACATACATCTTAAATATGTTTCAAGACAACGATTAACAACCTTATATTGGCCATCTGTTTGAAGGCAATATGCATTAGACAATTGAATTTGTACTTCCTGTAAACTCATTGGCTTGTAAAAACAACATCTCTATCACTGGTGATAGAATCTTGAAATTCATGTAATTTGAAAATATTATCCAAGAAAGATTGTGCAACATCCACAGTTGTATATGGATGAGATAAAGCCATGTGTAGGGCTAGAAACAACATCACCAATGTGTTTACGAAGCTTAGAAACATGGAAAAGATGTATTTGAGAAGACTGTAGAAGATCCAACTTGTGTGCAACTGCTCGAATACGATCAACTACCATAAGAGGACCAAAAAACTTGGGATTCAATTTTTAACAGCTACGATAAGCAATAGAAATTTGTTTATAAGAATATAATTTCACATAGCCCAAATCGCCAATTTCAAATTGGTTATCAGCCCTATGTCTATTTGTTGTTTATTTCATTCTATTTTGAGTCATTCGTAAATGAAATTTGAGAACTTTTAGCATTTGTTCTCTCTTCACCAAACTTTTGTCTACTAAGTCTATCTTGGATTCTTCGGGTAAGTAAGGCAAATAAACTGGAGGAGGTTGTCCATATACAATCTCATATAGAGGTATGAAAAGCAATATTGTACTACCATTCAGCCAGCGAAAGCCATTTAAGCCACTGTTGAGGACAATTAGAACACATACATCTCAAATGTGTTTTAAGACAGCAATTGACAACCTTAAATTGGCCATTTTCCGAGGGTGATATGCAATAGACAATTGAATTTGTATTCCATGTAAACTCATGAATTTCTTCCAAAATTGGCTTGTTAAAACATCTCTATCACTCATGATAGAATCTAGAAATCCATGTAATTTGAAAATATTATTCAAGAAAGATTGTTCAACATCCGCAATTGTATATAGGTAGATAAAGCCATGAAATGAGTAGCTTTACTCAATCTGTCAACCACTACAAAAATAATCTTTTTACCATAAGAAATTGGTAGCCCTTCAATAAAGACCATTGTGATATGTTGTTACACATGTCCTAGAATTGGAAGGGGTTGTAAAAGGCCTGAAGTCGCCATATTATCATATTTACATTGCTGACAAGTGATACACTGTTGAACAAAGAGTTGAAGATCCTTATGCATAATGCATTACAGTTTTGAGCCTTTGTAAAGTAGCATGCCTGCCTGAATGTCTTCCAATGGCAGAAGCATGTAACCAATGAAGAATATATTCTCTTAAATTTAGACCATTTCCTATTACTAAACGTCCTTTTCTTCGTAGTTCACCATTAAGCTAAGTGTATTACTTATGAGATGATGGATCCTTCACAATCTTAAAAATCAACGATCTGAGGACCATAGGTTCTGAATCTTAGTCAATAAATCAGATTGCAGCTAAGAAGTAACCAAATTATGACATTCCACAAATTTTATTCTAGGAAGTGCATCGGTGCAACATTCTATGCTCCTTGTTTATACTTAACAGAAAAATCAAATTCCATGAGTTTAACTAACCATTTTTGTTGAAAAACTGTAGACAACCTTTGATCCAATATGTATTTCAAACTACGGTGATTCGTTCTAATAATGAAATGTCTATTTAACAAATAATGTCTCCATTTCTAGATTGTAAATACTACTGCCAGGAGCTCTTTCATATGTGGAAAGAGATTGTTGTTGTTTGTTAAGGGCTCTGGTTATAAAGGCAATCGAGTGATTCTCTTGCATTAACACTGCTTCAATGCCGCACTCGGTAGCATTAGCTTCTATAATAAAGGTTTTATTGAAATCCGACAAAGCTAACACAAGAGTAGAAGACAACAATTGTTTGAGATGTTGAAAGGCTAATTTAGCCTCATATGTTTATAAAAAATTATCTTTTTTAAGCATGTATGTGAGAGGTTTTGCTATAACTCCATATCTATAGACAAACCGTCTGTAGTATCCAACTAGCCCAAGGAAGCCTCTCGTTGTTTTATTGACTGTGGCAATGGCCATTTAATCATAGCTTCGATTTTCACAGGATCTGTAGAAACACCATCACCACTTATGAAATAATTGAGGTATTCCACCTTTTGAACCGTAAAATATCACTTAGATCTTTTAGCAAAAAATGAATTAGCTTTCATTGTTAACAAAATCTGTTGTAGATATATTATCTCATCTAAAGACTTACTATAGATGAATATATCATAAAAAAAAAAAAAAAACAAAAAAAAAATACATAAAAAATTGTTTAAAAAAAAAATTAAAAAAAAATTAAAAATTAACAGGAGAATTGTTATGTTAAATTTATTAATTAAAATATT
>Ga0099825_1006900_pt1 | contig 14000 bp, 3 predicted proteins | sample SiratroredBW_FD_76838 | JGI IMG/M metagenome (GOLD analysis project Ga0099825, IMG submission 76838) | Root nodule microbial communities of legume samples collected from California, USA - Siratro red BW | ecosystem: Host-associated > Plants > Roots > Nodule | place: USA: California | collected... | reverse complement strand
AGGTAAAGGGAGGCATATAGGTTTGGCATGAAGAAAAAGCATATGATTCCATTAACGTCGAAGAATGTGGAGGTGCATGCTGATGCATGGCGAAATAGAAGAGAGTGTGTGTGAGAGAGACAGAGGTTAAGAGAGAGTGAGAAGGAAAATCCACATGGCTGAAGAGTTGAGACTTACTTTTGACACATGTTGTAGCCGCCACTGCATGAATCAGCCACCAAAGTAGAAGTCACCCATAAATATAAGCAGCCCTAAACGTTGAAAGATATTATTAGTTCCACCCACCTTGCCGCATCTTAAGCTCCCATCAAACCCTGCAAACCCTCTTCTGCTTTTCCTACTTTTCCTGCATTTATACTCTCACACACCACTCTCACTCCCCATCGTCTTCTATATCTCTGTCACAGCCATATCCACCATGGTTATGGCCTCAGGGTGCCCGCCGTTTTATCCACTGCACCGCATCACGGTGCTGCTCCGCCATCTCCGCCAGTCCACCTGGCTGACCCACCTCCACCGCTACCACCCCCACCCCCAGAGCCGCAGCCAGGTGGAGCGACTCTTCCGGCACATTGACCAGCTCCAAGATTATATAAGCCGCCACAGGCTCCTCCCGAGTCACCGGCCTCGTCGTGCTCTAAACCACAGCAACAACAACGTGGTTCAACTTCACCACCAGTTGCTGGAGCTTCGGAGGATCCACCAGCAGCAGCTCCGGGAGTCGCTCACCAGAATCCGGCACTGCATAAGGCCGCTCCGGCAGTACCTTGTTTTCTACCAACCTGACCAGCTCATACGCTACCACCAAAGCATTAATATCCTCGACATTTTCACCACCCACCTGTGAAAGTGAAACCCACGTAACCTTCTGCATGGTTGTGCTTGCTACTACCACCCCTTTTAGTTTGATGACAATGTAGTGTCTAGCTCAGCACCATTGGATTCTTCTGCATTAATACTGTTTGTTTGTTACTACAGTTTCTCATTTTTATCGACTCCATCATCAACTCGATAACTCTTGCATAATGTATACAATGTCTTGATTGTTTGCAGGTAACCCCATTTCTAATACGTGGAAATAATAATTATTGATAAGTTACTGATTCATTCCATCTCCAGAATGGTGTTTGTGTTGACATTTGCACCATGTGATGTTCCAGTTTTTTGGGTTTTCTATGGACATGTCTCCTTCATTTGTGGCTTTTTGTCGTCGTTAAACAAAATGTTATTCTATGTGGATGCATAGGGATACAGACACAGTGCAGTATTTAAGATTTCTGATGTAGCTGAGCAAGTGGCAAAAAGTGTTCTTTTCAAGGGGTGGCCACATTGTTTATTACTTTTAGTTGAAACAGGAAAAATTTAGGTATCTAAACTACATTTATAATTTTTCTTTATATCACATCATATAAATATTTAGTATTATCTGTGATATATTTATATCATATCTTATGATGAAAGCGAAAACTGAGTCGCAATATAAAATTCAAAATAAAATAAAAAAAAAATGACACCTTGAGAGAAAAAATGATAAATATTAAGATGTGAAAGGATGAAAATGATGGAGAGAAATAATAATTGGTATTAATGAGATGTCTAAAGTTAATGAGGCTTAATGTATCATTGTTAAAATGTAAAAGATAGCTCTATAGAGGCTGAGAATCAGGCGACGTTATTTCTATCAGGATTGAAGTTAATTTACACTCAACTGAAAAAATTTCTCAAAGGCTAAAACCATTGTTGAGAAATTATAATCCCGCTAATCGGGAACTTCAGCAGTTAAAGAACATGTGGTCATAGGTGTATTTCCCAACCTCCCATCTAGCCATCATCCAACATATTTTGGAACAAGATTGTTCGCTTTGCAACAATTTTTTACAATATCAAACACGGGAAGATTCGTGGCATGTCTGGAGTGAAAAAGTAAGCAAGCTTCTTTAAGTCGTCCTTCTTTCTATTTTACTCCATGCAACATAAATATTGACGTTTAACAATGTTTTCTTTCAGAAATAGTTGGTTGGAATTGAATGCTATTTATACTAGAAAATAGGAAAACTAGAATTGTCAACAAGGCAGGAAAGACTTAATTCCCAGATGGGAAGTGCGTCCAATCCATTAAAACTGTCTTATCCAAATAAAAGGATGATCAACTACTTTCGGCAAAGTAGCATTAGCAACTTCTGATAGTCATATTGGTTTATAGTACTTGAAAAGGAAAAGTCCTAAAAAAGGCCTTGACACCAAAAATTGCACATCTTTTCGACTCATCCAAATTATCTCACAGAATTGCCTGATGCTCGATTTGCCGCACATTTGTAAATCTGACTCAACTTTGCCACAAAATCAATCGTTTCTGTTGTAGTTTGTTGCCTATTTTGAAGCTTAAAACTCTTCTGCCAACCATATTTTTACTACTTTCCAGTAGCTTTAATTTCTTTTATCAACATTCGTCATCAATAAGTTTTTGTGTGTGTATGTCTTTTTTGGCAATGGATATTTATGATATTAAATCAGCATTGCAGTGAAAATCTACAACCATCCACAACTAAATGAGGGAAATAACCATTCTCAACTCAAATTTAATGCTTAAAAAAATTGAACTTAGATTATGAAATACAATAGAAAATCCACATTTACAGAGGATGGTCCATAATCATAGATAACCTTATCAGGCCGCAGCATGAACTTCTATAATACAGAACCAAGAAAGACATAAAAAGGAAAATACATGTAACAGTTTGCGAATCCTTTATAAAATTTATCCTCTCAGCTCGTAATTTGACCCTGGAATACTAAAATGTCCTCCAATGTACACATATTGACAGGGACGATTATGATGGTTGCAGAGCTGAGAAAATAAATAAACTGACAGGGTGACAATTAGGATCTGCAGGACGGTAGAGAGATGCCTCCACAAAAAGCAGCGATTATCAAATAAAGAACAACAACAATCAAGCATGTCAATAAGGCCCTGTCAAAGATAAAAAAACCATACAGTCAAGAAACTCAGCCCCATGACTTTTAAATCCAAATAATTTTTTGTATCCCAGATACAAAATGTATACTTTCCAAAATGTATTTTCTTGTGTGTGTGTATATTAAACGTATGAAAGAAATTTTACTCACAGTAGTTTAAAATTTTTCATCCAAAGAGCTCTTCGAAGGCGCTTCGACTGTTTCCTAAAGTGAAATGCACTGTCTTGCATTGTTGCTGTCTTATCAACAAGAAGCTCAATCCGGTCACCTCTCTCCAATATTTTTTCAATATTGTCCACCATGATTGTGCGTATCTGTAATATATATTGAAAGTTCTAAAGTCACCAACTACGAGAAACTAAGGGACTTGAACATACAAAGACGCATAATGTGAAACATCAATAGAGTAAATAACATTACAGCATCTATACATCCTGAAATTCAAATGCATCTATACATCTATACTTGTAAATCAATCAATACACTAAAATTTCAAGGAAGAAAGGTAGATAACTTCTTCAATAAGCAGTTTTGCCTCACTCCCTAAGCACCTTATAAAGGCACTGGCGAATTCCAAGTCAAGAGGTATACCACCTCTGCTTGGCTCACCAACTTTCAGTAAAGATAAATCCTAAATGTAATAACTTATCATGGAGTTTTTTTTTTTTTTTTTTAATAAAAAAAACCGGGGGACACAGACAAATATATGACAGTTGTGTTTTTCTTTGGTCCATCCGACAAGCCACATCGGTGGGTGTTGTTAACTTATTACATAACGAGATTATATGTTGGATAAAACTATCTATCACTTACATTCCATAGCTAGGAAAAAGGGAAATTATCAACCTAAAATATGGATGCACATAAAACAGAGTACAACTTCCCCCATGACATTCTAAAACTTTATTTCTCCCTTCTTACGGAGCTAGATAAATAAAAGGGAGAGAATAAAGGAGAAAGACAAAAATAGGGAGGGATAAAGTTTTCTTTGTAATGTACTTGCCTCACCAACTTCACCCCTCACACGATTGAGGGTATCGGCACTCTGATTACTAGAAAAAAACTCCATTTGCTGATGCAAAACCCTTGAAAACTCATCATTCATAGCATAAGCTGGTGCATAATTAGCAACTCTACTGTAGTTCTTCATAAACCTCATTTGGATATCTTCCAAGTATGAGAAAGGAACTCTCCCTGGATACAGAGAAAATAAGTCATATCAGACATAGTAAGCACGTGAAAACAAAGATGTAGACTAAAACAGTATTGTAGTCTTAATTGAGTGATAGCTATCGTTGACACAGATTATATACTAATCCTCTAAAAGTCAGTGTTTATGGTTTTGACAATAAAAAGAAATCGACAACTTTGACTAGTAATGATTAAATTGAGGAACTAAGTCTGTAGTGAAATTTGAAAAACACTACCAAAATCTATTTTCTCTCCAAAACGTTTCTAGATATTTGGAGCCTCAAATTGAGGTCTAAATTTATCAATTGTACGCTGAAAAGGTTTAAGTGTGTGGTTGGTTCAGCATCTTTGGAGGAATAATCACTTTTTTTTTTGTCAGCTTCATGACAGAGCTTTCAAAAAAAAAGTGACGATTTTCCCAAAAATAGCCTGTACCAATTATGAAACATGCATTTAAAAAAAGTATATATATGTTTTTCTATCAATTATAAGCATATGATTACTTCTTGCCAATAGATTTAGAAATCATTGATCAATTCCTTGGTCGGAACAAATCTGACAATTTGGACTTAGTTGGTAAAGAGAGGAGAATTGTTGAGAACGTCTTCTAGTTCAAAAGTCAATATAGCATTTAAGAAGAATGTTATATGTAGTTAAAAGGGTCCTAATTTAATCCTACCCCTCCCCACTTACTTTATGAGATAACATTAACTCTATCCTATTAGGCATTGGCAGGAAGGTTTTTCATGCAGAAAGAATAATGGTTAGTTTCAAGTGCAATAAAACATAGAGTACTCTTAAATGTAATAAAGCATTAAGGATGATATCCCATTGAGGATGATATCCCTTATTAACACTTACAAAACAGACCCTACCAGGGCTGCCACAGAAGCACTATTATTAAAGCCTTAATTTTCTTAGTGATCTAAGAGCACATTAGTACATACAATTAGGAAAAAGACACAAACTGTGAAACTTAACACAGGGGGTAGCCCTTGGTTTTTGAAAAAGTTCATTTGCTGCAGTAAAAGACATGTACGTGTGAGATGGCACATGGCCTGAGGTTGAATCTACACTCCTTTGGAGTTCATTATTTGTGTGTATGACTATCCAGCAACAGGACTTCCCCTAATTTAACAAGCTAAAGTTATGCAATCTCACTCATTTTCTTCAAATTCCTTCTTCAGTTGCTTAGCCATAAAAAACAGTTTAAATCATGTCCAGGTGGTAAGATATTGGACATCATAGCGTTTACTCAAAGTAGGTATTAGATGGTCTGTTTTGAATCACATTCAAAATTTCACATGGTTACTAAATCCTATAGTTACAAAGCGTCTTTCAGAGGCATTAAATGTGATGTATTGTTAGTTGTCAACCGTCACGTCACAGCCATGTCAATATGTGGAAATCTTGAACTAACTGGGGAACTCGTACAAAGAGGATGACAATCCTCAATATTCAGTAGAAACTACAGACAACTATCAACAAAGACAATCAGCAAACAGTTGATTTCCAAGTCAATGAAGAACTGACACAGAAACAAGCTTGCAGACTTCAATCACAGCGTTGTTCAATTTACTAGACCAACGCTGGTGATTTTTAATAATTTCACAATATTTTTATACACAAAAGCACAATTATATACAATTATATAATTAAAGATATCACGCCCAATCCTGCCTATTTCCTCTCCGGTCAAACCCTAGGGTTTTTAACTTCTTCCTTATCTCTTACACACGTTCTCAATTTCGATTCTGTTTTCTTTGGCTTTAAAAGAAATAGGTCATGCGGAAATTTTCGTCCAAGCAAAACAACGCATCTCACTCACAAAGAGTTCAGACTAGCATCTAACACACGCCACGTGCCTTAAGTAGATCCTACGTTCTAACTGAAAGTGAATCGGATCGTACAGCGATGAAATTAAGACTACGATTAAGAAGAACTCACTTCCGAAGGTGTCGTTGGCCATACAGACGTAGGTGATGCCTTCGGATCGGAGTATGTGAAAGATGTAGCGATCCTGAGAGAAGCAGAGCCTGGAGTCGGACTCCGCCGGAAGCTTCTCGAGGATGCGGCGGGCGACGGCGCCGGTGTTGCCGGTGACGGCGCTGAACTCCGCCAGCACTACCGTGCCTCTGGCCACCAAGGCGTAGAATATCGCCATCGGCGAAGAGCTATCGAGAAGATGAGGGAGATGGTTCTCTGCGGCTCCTCCCTTTCTCTCTAGCTAGATCTTCGAATTGGTTAGCACAACATGATTGTTGTTAACAAAACAGATTGTTAAGAGCTTCAAAATGGAAATTCCTACCTATTACAATTATTTAATTATTATCATTATTATTATTATAATTACATTATCTGTATACTCTATAATCTATAACGGCAAATATTAAAATAAAATTACAATAAAAAAACCAAAATATCTTCTGTTTTGGTCTAAAGTACGAGTTTTTTTAATGTTCATTTTTTATGTTTAAGTGTGTTTCAGATTGTAATTACTATTCTTTTATTTATTTCGTGTTTGCATGTGCTAAATTGATTCTTTCAAAAATGGTTGGTATTCGTGCTTTTATGTAAGAATTCTTTTTCAATTTTTATTATGTGTTTGTATTTTTTTCAATTTTGTTATATGTTTTTATTTCATAAACACGTTTTTTTATTTCATAAGTACATTTTCATTGTAATTTACCCGTTTTGATATGTCGTGGTTAGTTAATTAAATTAATCATAAAACAGTAAAAAAAACTATTAATCAAATAAACTAAATCCACTCAATTGGGGATAAATATTAAAATATATTATTTTTGTTGTTTTAATTAATAACTTTTTTATTATGATTTTTTCATAATAACGATATCTGTTTTATTTATTTTGAATTGATTAATATTTTATTATGAATACCTGGTCACCAATATTTTATAATTCAAAATTGTAAATAAGATGAAATTCAAATTCATAAAACTTGTAAATAGTTTGAAAAAAAAATATATATTAAGTTAACGGTAAATGAGGATAAGTATAGAAAGAGTCTGAAATTAAATTTCTCCAATAGTGTCATCTATCATTTCATTCTGTCTAAAATTTGTCCTATATTAAATTTAAAAGTGTTATTTTATGAATATTTAATTCAAAATTTTCTTTATCACATATTTGATTTAGTTTTGTTCATTTTGTTTTCAGGATAATAATATTTTGTCGTAATATAAATATTATCTTCTTTTATTAAAATAAATATAATTTAATCACACCTTAAGTTTTATAAATAGTGATATCGAATGAATTTAGTTTATTTTTTATAGAAACAATGTGAAAATTACTAATTTTATTATTACGTAAAAGTCATGCTCAATAAAAATAAGCATTTTAACCTCACTTATATGTTCAAGATGTATATGATACATACAAATAATATCTTATTCAAATAATACTACCTTGTAACAAGTAGAGGTTCTTGATCAATTCTCAATTGATCACAATAAAAGTACCTTTGCAGACTTTAATAATTTAACATGCAACAAAAAACCTAAAACCTCGAGAATGAGACATAATTAAAGAAATAAAATTTTTTTAATGGTTGATATTGTTAAACATTAAACAAAATTCTCACAATATCTTCATACATCTCGATTTGAATTATCTCAATGTCAATGATCTTACAGGATATATTATTTCTCATAAGTATAACAACACCGTCAACAAATTGGTAAGTAGTCAACCAATCCCTATTAAGACATTTGGTAAGAATAATCATAACAAATAACTCATGCATCACCAACTTAAACAGTTTTTAGCATCTTTACTTACATTTGTTGTATAACTTATATTGGTCTCATTCTTTTTTTTTTTTTTTGAGTCATGGATATTCTCCTTCCAATGTCTTTCTTTTCTCTAGTATCAATATCTTCCCTCCAAAGTTCTAGATTTGTATTTAGACTTCTCTCTATTAGAACTACTCAGACCAATCTCTTAAAATCCCATTTTAGCATACATTTACTATTATCATGTTTCATCTTCTTACGACTCAAAATGGATGATTTCAAGTCATTATTCTCTAGGTGTTCACGCCTATATATTACAATGTTCAAAGAATTTCTATTTCGTAACTAGTGAAATAAACTTACAAATATATAATTTAATAGAAGTCATTTCATCCATATGAAGAATTTATAATTGTTACAATATTCTAAGATGATTGGTCATTGTCTTTGTTATATACAAAGATTATAATTTTGACCCATAATGATTTAATTGGTTTTCTAACAAAATTTTTATAACACATCATCAATTATATATATTTGAATCATAAAAAAGCATTATCATCAATCTCATCCCATCCCACTTATATTTGCCATCATGATATGCTTATTTTCTTTGTCAAAAAATGTTACTTTCAAATTTTATTGAGTTAACACAGCTATTGTATCTCTTCCGCATTCCTAAGTCTATATTCTTATCAAACTGCTAAATATCAAATTTTGTAATTGTCCTTCTTAATACAAAATATTTCTAAAATATTGTATGTACATTGACAATAATTTATTATACATAAAAAAATATAACAACAAATGTGGATTCAGCTATAACTTACAGACACTAGTAATGACAATTGTTATATATAAAAAATATAATTGATTAAACACAAAATCTCAATCCAATATTTTTCAAATATCTTTTATTGTTCTTCATTGTTATGTGTTATACCTTTTTTATTAACATATCATAATATAAAGAACTAAAAAAAATATGAAAAAATTATAATAACATGTATATAATAATCACATATTAAAGTAAAGAGAAGGTGACTATTTGCTCTTTACAATTTTAAGTCTCAAGAGGTTAAAAAATCCTAAAATTAATTAAATGAAAAAAAAAGCTATATTTAACTTATAATCATCTTATTTTTATTATTTCTTATTGTACATGAAATTAGAAAACACTTTTAAATGGGCTTAAAACATTTTAGTTTCATGGATGACACTAAAAAACACTTTTGAGTGCACCTAAAATATTTTAATTTCATATAGTTATGTATTTGTATTTTTTTTAATTACTTATATTTCATAATTTTTTTACTAGATAATTTATAATATATGTAAAACATTAAATGTATGTCAATTATTAATTTATATGGATTTTTTACAGTAATTTTTATTCTTATTATTATTTTGATTTCTTTTGGGTAAAGTTGAAATTTTAAATTGGATATGGTGGCTAGCTATTGTTCACGGAAGTAAATAATACGGGTGAGGAAACATTACTTTGGGTGGATTTATTATTCTTGTATTAATTTAAATTTTGATTCAATTATAATTTATTTTGATTCCAATTAAGGATTAATATATAAGATAAAAATCAATTAATATAATTCTTAATATATTAAAATGAATTTAAGTATTATATATAATCAAAATTAAGAAAATAAACATGTAAACCTTAAATTAAAACATATTTTGTAACAAAATTTAAAAATAATTCAACTTACTATATGTATAATAATATATCATAGAAAATATTATTTATGAAATAAAAATTATCATTAACATATAGTTTTTCAGAAACAAAAATTATAATTAAAAAATAGTAACACTAAATGAAATTAAAGTATCTCAAATGATACAGCGGGTTGACCATACCAACCCTTAGAAGGTGGTTTGTTGTGCATTCAACGCACGTGTTGTTACCTGATTGGGGAAATGTCATTTTCGGCTTTGTAATAGGATAAATATGAATAAATAAATATATTTTTTTATCTTTCTCATTTCATTCATAAATTACTTTTAATTTCATTTTTTTTTAATTATATTAGTAATATTATATATTTAATAATTTTATCTATAAAAATACTATGTATTATTAGATAAATTTATTAACTTATACAATAATTATTATATGGAGAATAGTTTTCAATTAATTTCAATGCTGCAATGAAAAAAATATTAAATTCTTTTATACTTATAAAAAATTACGTAACTTTTACATATAAAAGTGAGTGTTTGGCTGTTAAATTGGAAGTGCTAACAATATAGTATTGAATTAATTGCTATAATAATGATGATTTACAGAAAAGCTAGTGGGTGTGAAAAGAGAAGAGAACTTGACGTTGAAATTGGATAATAGTAGTGGGAAGTGTGGTCTAAACAGAAGCTATCTGCAAACAAATTGGGTTAAATAACGAAACTTCTTCTGAATATGATATGATTGTCTATTAGTCATTGATTTCTGGAGTGTCTAGTCTCAGAACAAGGGATTTGAGTTAGACCCAATTCAAGTGTTCCAAATCCAATTCCCATAAAGACTCTTGGAGCTGAACCTGGTTCCAATTTGTGGTACTTGATTCTCCAGCTTCTGGGAGCTGTGAGAGTTCCACGAAGTGAGAAATTCGAGATGAACTTTGGTGAACTCCTTCACTATCTGATGGACGTCGATCAAATGCTCGGAAGCTTCCAGATACGATATACACCCTGTATAAGCTGAATTCGCATCTCAACTGCACACCATATGTTTGAAAGATTGCGTTAGCAAATATCCTCATATCACATGTGAATGTAATTGTTCCACGTAAAACAGATTTTGTAAGAAAGATATGATTGCTTCTTAATATAATGATCCTAAAGATTATGTATATGTTAGAAGTAGAAAGATATGAAGAATTTAGAATTGTATATACCTGAGGGATGACAGGGTTGGAAAAGGGAGGGGCTGAGATGGCTCTGTACTCGTTCATTTTCCATTTGGTTTTTCTTCCCACAGGGGCTTTTCCTTTGTAGAAGACCATGGATTTCTTCACCCCAATGACTCTGTTATCAGAAGAATAAACATAGCCAGGAGAACCGGTAGCTTTCCAGTACCCACAAGCGGTGGTTCTGCTAGGTCTCCCTCCCCTGGCTTCTCTCTCTTGCCCGGGTGAAAAGAAAAACCATTGCTCTGTGTCCCCACGACAAAGCTCCCCAGCAAGCGCTGCAAACAAAAAATGACTGAATCATGCACCAAACTTGAACAGGTGAGAAGGGTATTGAAGAGAGACTAGTGAAGTGTACAAAGTTTGTTTTTTATATATATATATATATATATATATATATATATATATATGTATCATACTTGGGAGGTTCCAAGGCTCCAGGGCATTGATATCAACAACTGGGATAACTCTATCTATGGCAGCAGCATTTGTCAAACCTTCTAGCTTGTTGTGCAGGTAGAAGCCAACAAGCTCTTCTTCTGTTGGGAAGAAGCGAAAACCAGGTGGATGGTCTTCCATAATGTTTGTCATAAGAAGCTATAGCTACCACTGGTATGATACTTTTTATGTGTCTTTTACTTTTTGCATATTCGAATGATGTAAATGTATATATACACATATACTATGAACAATGGAATTGAGAGAGAAAAAGAAAGGGTGGTGGGGCAGGGAGATTCACCGTGTAAATTTAGAAAATTGTGAAGTTTTGATGGAAACTTTGACGCGGTTATGCGAAGGAGAAATCGTCTATGTTATCCATGTTGGGTACCTTATGATGGCTACATATCCAATAAAATGTCATTTTGAATAAGTCCTCATCTCTCAAAAACCATAACACAGGAAAAAAAAAAATAGCTTTCTTCTATCTGTTGGTGTATATGCAAATGCAATCATTTCCTTAAGTCAGCTAGATTTTGTGTAACCAAACCTAATTAATTGTTGTGAAGCCTAATTTTGCAGATACATTTGTCAACATGTCAATGGACATTTCTTTTGCAGATCAACCAAGCAAGCAGGGCAATCTGACTAGTGGAACAAGTCAGATATGTCATATGATATGTTTTCTTCTCCTTTCCACAAAATAATCTAGTTTAATATTATTCTCATTTTAGTTAATATTTCTTAGTTTTTATTGTATAATTGCTTTATGAGAAAACAACTGTTTTAGAATAATAATCACTTAAAATTTGACCAAGCCAAATGTAATAAAAATATAATTAATTCAAAACCAATTATGAATCGTATTATATGTAAAACCTAGTACGAATGATAATAATTAATATATATTTAGTTTATTATGGAGATAAATAATTTATCCATAATATCTTGTAACATAGATTTGCCTCTTCCTTGTTGCAGACGTAATGATCTCTATTTTGACAATTTTTTTTTTTACGAAAACATGTCTTATGTGCTTATATACAACTTTTTAGCTTTGTGATTCAATTAAAATATTTTGGATATATTTAACTATTTTATCCAATATTCATTTGTAACAGTGTTAAAAATAGTTGTCTGGAATTACCATTATAGTTTTATAATTAAAAGTAAAAATATAAAAAAAAAACAATTTATTGGGAAAGATAGATTATCTTTTTTCTAGCTTAATAGAAAGAGGATGAAAAGATAAAAAAAAATGAATTTTTAATCAAAGAATAAAATTTTAAAATCTAATTTTCTATAGTCAAATTTAATTTTTTTTAATTTCTCCTTTTTGCAGTTGAATACAAATATATTATCATTTATATTTCTTTCTTCCATAATTAAATATTATAAGGGACCAAATCAAGTCATCTAAACCAAATATTAAAATGGATTAGTACATGTTACAGTGACTTCTCTTTCTTAATCAATTAACACAAAAATCCAAATCTTGGTAATGTCACTTTCCACATAAAATAAACCAAAGTACGGAGCAACACTCCAACTTTCATGATAAAGTACTGCCACAACTCTTATTTGTAATCTCCTCGTTAATTTTATATATATATATATATATATATATATATATATATATATATATATAAATAGTTAAATCGTTTAAATTATAAAATAATTAAATAAAACTTAAAAATATAAATTTAACTAAAAAGTATAATATACTTCTTAACTTCCTTAACTATAACTTCTGCGAACTTAACTAAATACTTCCTTACTCACTCATTATCATATCTACACTCAAAATCCATGTTTGTACTGATTAATAATTTGTATTCATACACAGAAAATAATAATATAGACCGAAGGAACTAGAAAGAAAATTTCCTTTAAGTTGAAACATTTCTAAGTTTTCTTCAAACTCATAATTTCTTAGTCTAACTTTTCTTTAAAAGTACGATAATCTCGAATTATAGTTTTTTAACGTGCTTCTAGGTTAAGAATTTGTTTTATTTATTTATTGTCAGAGAAAAGTAATACTAAGTATAAAACTGTCACTAGACAAAATTTTAATTTTAACAGAGATTTATTATCAAATGTTATAATAACCTCTACCAAAACATGCATTTTTTTTTAGGTTTTCTTAACTCCCGATAAGTGTTTATATTTTTTCTAATAAACTCCATTAATTTTCCGCCTTATTTTTCACATTGCTTCTTTTCTTTCCTCTTTTCATTAAAATTTTATTTCCGCACAACCATTAAAAAAAATAGTCAACACACGTGAAGTCGAATTAATACACATGTCAACTGAGTTAGCATTCAATGTTTTTAAATCTTACATTATTAGTTACAAGCCCAAAAAGAAAGATAGGAGGGAACTTCACACACTGAAATATTTTTTATTCGATTAAAAAGAAAAAAGAATATTCTTAAAGGAAAAATTATGAAATTACCTCATTTTTTTATTTTGCTCTAAATTTTTTATAGAAAATAAAAAATAATAATTCTCATTAATGATTTAATTTCTCAAAAAATAAAAAGTATTTTTTGTAGAGAAGTATTATCATAATAATCGTTCACTGAAAAAAGTGCTGGACTGACCCGTTACCAATTCAATTAGTTTTGGTCAATTATTGAATTGCATTAGTCAATATAATATATATATATATATATATATATATATATATATATATATATATATATTATAAAATTTT
>Ga0099825_1006898_pt1 | contig 14004 bp, 14 predicted proteins | sample SiratroredBW_FD_76838 | JGI IMG/M metagenome (GOLD analysis project Ga0099825, IMG submission 76838) | Root nodule microbial communities of legume samples collected from California, USA - Siratro red BW | ecosystem: Host-associated > Plants > Roots > Nodule | place: USA: California | collected... | reverse complement strand
TATATATATATATATATATATATATATATATATATATATATATATATATATATTTTTTTCTCTCTTTAGCAAAAATAAAAGTAATTTAAGTATAAAAATATAAAAAAATATATAAAACATTTTCATAAATTAATAAAAATAAATAAATTTTCAAAAAAACATAAAAAATATTAAATTCAAAACAATTTTGAAATGCTTTCAAAAAGTAAAACATTTTCAGAAATAATAATAAGTAAAAAAAATATTAAATAAAAACAGTTTTAATAAAAATACAAATATTTCAAACAATAAAAAAAATATCAAATACCACAAAAATTTTCAAATTATAACTACATGATCACTGATTTTCCTTTGGAAATACGTAGGACCAAGGTCAAATCCTTGTCGGGTTTAAAAAATTAAAAAATAAAATTTGTCTTTGTTAATATTCTTTGTCTTCAATTTTTTGTAAATATTTATTTATTTTTAGTTGTTGTAATTATTATTTTTCGGGAAAAATAACATTTTGTAAAACTGCCGCACTTATTTCTATTCATTTAATTAAAGGTACCGTCTTAGAACGGGTGTTGTGGGATGTTAATACTGTCCCACACGTAACCGACTCCGAATCTTGAATCTGGTTTGTAGACATTTTTATTTTTTTGATTTTTCTATAGTTTTCCCATAATAAGCTATAGTGTCAACTCCAAATTTTCAAATTAAATTTAAATATTTTTAAAAAAATAAATTTAAGATCGCCCCGTCGTGATCTGGTTGCGACACACTCCCTACTTTCCATCTATGTTTCTCATTAAACCAATTGGAATTATCTCCTTTCCCTTTACATGTGCTTCTTAAATCCCTCCACCATTTTGATTCCTTACTATTGTGACTTTCGGTGTCAAGTGATCTTCAGGATCCATATTTTGAGGTGATAATATCACTCCACAGTCCTCTACCTTCTACTTCCAGCCTCCACTTTCATTTGGCAAGAAGAGTTGCATTGAAACTTTCTAGATCATTTATACCTAAACCACCTTTATCCTTATCCATACATACAGTCTTCCAGCTCACCCAAACAATTTTCTTCCTGTCCTGACCCCAACCCCATAAAAATTAACATTGTATTTTATTAATCTCTTCACAAACAGTTTTAGGTGCTTTGGAAAGGGAGAACATATACAGATAATGAAGTGATAATTGTCTTAATCAGAGTAATTCTCCCAGCCTATAGAAGGAATCAAAATATCTATTTTCTCAACGTAAATAATGTGATCACATTTTATTTCTCCAACTATGGTGTAATTTTTTCAGCGTAACTAATGATTTTCGGCGTAACTAATGATTTTCGGCGTAACTAATGATTTTCGTCTTCTTTCTCAAACTACCTCCTTCTTAGGTACGCTCATAGCATCCTCCTCCCCTTTTTCTACTTCCTCTGGTGTTCGTAGAACATTGCTACGTAGGGAGGTTACTCCCTTGGGTGAGACGAGTCTTCTAAGCACAACGCTTCTGTGTTTAGTGAGGGTACTCCTTCACCTCCTCCTCGCCAACCACACATTGTTGTTGTTCCGATGGCTTCTTCACTATGTTCCCCTTTCTAGGAAAAGGAAAAACCCTAAACCCCGCGTCGCGAACGTAAAGCCTTCTGGTGCTTCGAAGAGGGTTAGGAGGGCTTCTTAACATCCTCCCAATACCGACCCTGATAAGCATGTGTCTGAATATGACACCAGAAAGAAAGCGGACCAATTTATGTCTGTATATACTATTTGGAATGACTCTGTTATCGGCTATGTTGTGGCTAGGCCTTGCAAAGCTCGTGAGAGGGTGTACATGAAGCTGAAACCTGACAACTATGATTTTACTTATATGTACGAATATCTGTTTAAGGGTATGATATTACATTTCCCCTGACCGATTTCGAGGCGAGCATGCTGAACCTCATGAACATAGCCCTGAGACAGTTACACCCCAACAATTGGGCCTTCTTGAAATGTTTTGAGTTTCTTTGTGATCATCTCGGCTTTGAGCCTTCAATAAATGTCTTCACATATTTTTATCAAATGAAGTTTGATAAGCTTTTCGGTTGGGTATCTTTAAGCGCCACCTAGAGTTGTTCGCTCTTTACCCTGTACAACTCGTCATACAAATACTTCAAAACAAAGTTTTTTAAACTTCATTGCGACCCTAAGGATACGGAGAGACGACTCCTCTTCCAACCCGACCATACACCTCGGTACCGGTTGTACTAGTAGAGACCTATCTGGTTTCAGCCATGGGTCGACCATCAACTCACTCTTGAGGAGAAGAAAGCCATAGATGGTATTAGGCAGCTTCCTCGTCCTCTCAACACCACAGCGCTTCTCTTCCTCTCCCTCATTGAGGATCCTGATGCCTTGTTCCTAGGTATACTAGACTTTTTGTGTCATTGATATTGACTTATCTTGTTACTTACCTCACTTCCTATAATTTTGCAGAGATCATAGGCAATAATATTGACATGAAGAAACTTCGTGCCCGAGTCAATGGGCGTCGTGACCTGACAGCCAACCTCCAAGCTGCCAAGAAGAAGAAGAGTGTAACTTTCGACTCCACTAGTACCACTTCTGCTTGGAACAAGTCCTCCGATGCTCCTTCTGACCATGCTGCCAGTGGGCCCACTTCTCCTGTCATTGAGCCCTCAATGCCATCCGGAGGTTCAATCCCTTCTGCTGTCGCTGCATCGGGAATCGTCTCCCTTGAAGCGGCGCCTGAGGTGATCAATCTAGAAGGCTCTTCTAAGGGTGGTGCAGGCTCTCTAGATCATCGTGCTGAGCAGCCACGGTTGCTGCCGACCAGACGATCATCACCAACATGGCCGTCACAACCAGCCTTCGACCACGGGCCAGGCCTCACGAGGTCCGAGATCGACTATCAGACTGGACCACCTCAGTATCACCTATCCCGAGGTCCAATCCAACTAGCATGTAAACCGCCAAGCAAAAGATTTAAGTTGTGTCTATCCCTATGATGTCGAGCTGATGACCAAGGTTGGTGAAGTTGAGTGCTTCGAGGCCGACCAATCTCCGCGACTAACTTGCTGACCTTTAGAGGAAGGTTGGGCACCTGACCCAAGCCAAGGAGGAGTTGCATAGGGAGGTACAAGAGCTTAAGAAGGCCAATGCCGAGAAAGACTCGACTCATACTGGCAAAGAGGTCCAATTGCTCCACTTCCAAGGGTTGTGTGAACGGCGAGAGACCGAGTTGACACGCTGCCTAGAGGAGTTGGCTCGTGCCGAGAATAGTATGAAGGAGGCTGAGGCTCAAGTGGCAAGCTGCAAGAGTGCTGCAAGAGTGGTTGTTCGAAGTTTCAAACCTGAATCGAATAGACTGCTCTACTACTATATCACCGGGTCCTTCCAAAATAACCCCGACACGACTACCCTTTTTGTTAGAGGAACCATCCACGCTGAGTAGCCAAAATGTTTTCTCCTCGACGACTGGGGGTAACTCGGTGAGAAAGTCTGTAAAAAACTGGGCCTTCATTGGACCTCAGGATTCATATCGGAGGTCAAACTCCGAAAGTTCTATGGCCCATGCCGTCATTCTCTCTGCTAACTCGGGCTTCTACAAAACCTGTTTGATGGGATAGTCGGTTTTGACCATCATGCCATGACTACGGAAGTAGTAGCCTAACCGTCTAACGGAGAATACTAAGGTAAGTACCAGGTTTTCAATTATCTAATATCGCTCTTCAGCCGGTTGCAAGGTCTTACTCGTGAAGTACACAGGGCTTTGCTTTTTGCCTTCCTCATATACCAAGATAGAGCCGATGACCGACTGTGCCACAGCCAGGTATACTAATAATGGGGCCTGTGGTGGTGGGCTAACCAACATAGGTAAGGCAGAAAGGTCCTTCTTGATGTTAGCAAACATGTCTTCGCATACTTTGTCCCACACAAAAGCCTTCGCCCCTTTGAGCAACCTAAAAAACGGTTTTGCCTTCTCATCTAGTTTCGAGAGGAAACGTGAGAGTGCAACTAGTTTACCGTTTAGTTGCCGGACCTCCTTCAAGCACATCGGGCTTCTCACGCCTAGTATAGTTTCACACTTGTCAAGGTTTGCCTCTATGCCTCTTTGGGTAATCATAAACCCGAGAAACTTACCTCTCCCAACACCAAAGAAACACTTCTCAGGGTGGAGGCGTAAATCGTGCCTCCTGACTCTTGCAAAAATAGCTTCCAAATCGGATGTTTGGTGCTCGACCTTTATCGAGTTTACCACCATGTCGTCAAGATATACTTCCGTGGTTTTGCCCAACAATTCGTGAAAGATCTTGTCCATTAGGCACTGGTAAGTCGGCCCTACATTTTTTAGGCCAAATGGCATTACCTGGTAATAGTAGTTTGACCTTTCAATCATGAAGGTCGTTTCGTCCTCGTCTAGGGGGTACATCCGGATCTAATTGTACCCCGAGTAAGCATCCAGAAAACTCAACATCTCATACTCTGACGTATTGTCTACCAACCGATCAATACTCGGGAGAGGGTAGGTGTCCTTTGGGCAAGCCTTTTTCAAATCAGTGTAGTCCACGAACATTCGCCATTTGTCGTGGGACTTTTTCACCATCACCACATTCACAAGCCACGTGGTATAAATGACTTCCCTGATGAACCCTGCTTAGGTGAGCTGGACTACCTCCAACTCTACTGTTGCTCTTCTTTCCTCCCATTGTTTCCTCTTCCTCTGTGTTACAGGCTTTGATTGTGGCAAGAGCGCCAACTTATGGCACATGAAGTCAGGATCAATGTTAGGCATGCCAACTAGGCTCCACGTAAAGAGATCCGAGTTGGCCACCAGTACACGCTCTACCTCGCCTCTCACAAGTCAATAGGTGCTACTACCCAGTCGGGTGTTCGGATGAGGGCAAGAGCCGAGTTGTACCGTCGCCATCGGCTCGTCGAAAGCGGGGCAGCCTTCCTCAAATTCTGCCCAAGGGTCGAGGTTAACCTCATCTTCCCCGCCTTCAACGATTGTCTCCTCGGGGTCCTCCTGCTTCACTACTAGCTTCACATTGTTGCATTCAGCCAGAGGTGTTTAGAACTCCTCGATTTGGGTTACCTGCTCTCCTATGTTATTCATCGAGTAGGGGCTAACCTTCAGACTTTGCATGTAGCACTGTCGAGCCTCCTTAAGGTTCGCCATCACCGTAATGATGGTTCCATTTAGCACAGGGAACTTCATGGCCATGTGGGGAATGGAAACCACTGCGCCGTGTTGGTTAAGCTTGCGTCACCCTATGAGCACATTATAGGACGTGTCTGCCTCCATCAGGATGTATCGAACAGTTAGGGTCCTATAGGATTGTCCGACTCCGAAGGCAGTCAACAGATCCATGAATCCTTTGGCATGGACTCCCTAACCCGCGAACCTTACAGCGGCTCAGTGTACGACTGGACAATGGACTTAAGCACATTGAACTTCAAGAAAGTTGAATAATAAAGTACGTCAGCTGAACTACCCTAATCGATTACAATCTTGTGCACTCTCCAATTGGTGATGGCAGCAGTCACCACTACTGGGTTGTCCTGCTTGGGATCGTTGTTTGAGAAATCCGCATTCGAGAAGGTGATGGGTGGTTGTGAGCGTTGCGGTAGATAACTCACCGAGTAAATGCTCCTGTAATGCCTCTTTCGAGCAGAGCTAGACGCACCACCACCTACAAAACCTCCCGCAATAGTGTCAATCATACTAAATTGAATATCAAATTCATCTATTGACATTTCAATGGTGCTGGGGCGGGGTTGACCTACTCCCACTAAACCAAACTGGATCTCTACCATGTTTATGGATCCCGCAGTCGTGTTAGGGTCTTGCTAAGCAACTCCATTCCCTATCTCAGCCCTGGGCTATTTAGTTTTGTCTTCCTCGGGGTGGGCTCGTCCTTGGTCCCAACCTCTACCCCCTGGAAGCGTCCTCCATGGCCTTCACGGGCACCAAAGTTCCTGAAACCTTCCCTATGTGTCTGATTCCTTTGGACAAAATGGGCTAGAGCCCTTGACTAGACGAGTTATTCTATGAGATCTCGTACCCTGGTGCATTCATTTGTGTTGTGCCCAATATTCTGATGGTAGATGCATCTAAGTATCGAGTCAACTCCTGGTTGTGGTCGTCCCGGGAGAGGGAGATGGATGAGCTCAAAATTGCAAGCTTTTTGTAACATGGCTTCTCGGGTGGCGTTTAAGGGAGTATAGCAGTCATACCTTCCCAGCCTAAGCTTCTTTTGGAATCGGGAATTTTCTCCAGTGGTGTGCGGCTGGAACTTCCGCTTCCTGGCATCTGCATTCTCCTCAATGCTTATATACCTGGTTGCCTTAGCCCACAACTTGTCCATGTTTAGCGGTGGATCCACATAGAGCGAATCCAAGAATGGGCTACGCTTTAGCCCAACCAGGAATGCATGTATTGTCACTGCAGGGTCGAGGTCAAGTATCGACAACGTTGCCTTCGTGAACTGAGCCATATACTGCCTTAGTGATTTGTTATCCCTTTGCACGACATGCTGAAAGGAGGCTAACGAGGCCGACGTAGGCTTACTGTTGGCAAACTTGGCCATGAACCGCGTGCAAAGCATCTCAAATGAGTCGACGAAATTAGTAGGCAATGAGTAGTACCACTCTAAGGCGGGCCTTTGAGTGTTGTAGGGAATAGGAGACAATCTACCCTACCATCTTCAAAAAAAAGATTTGCCTGTATCATGTAAGACTTGACATAGACCTCGGGATCAGAGGTTCCATCATAGGTATCCATGTGTGGCCATTGTCACTTAGAAGGCAATCAGGCCCTCATTACCCCCCAAGTGAAGGGATGAAACCCGCATATGTGCTCCTTCAGGTCTTCCCTTAGAGGAGGCGGTAGAGCCTCACTGAATGACATATTGTGGTAGTTCCTCAGAGAGTGGCGACGGCTCCTTCCAGCTCCTCCGACCGTGTCCTAGAGCCACATACCCGCTCAGACCAGGAGGTCCGAGCCCTTGTCGCTGTCCGACCTGAAGTCAGTTCTTGACTCCAGGACGATTCTTCAAAGCTTCCCTCGGATGTTCACCCGTCCCACTGAGGGGAAGGGTTTGCGTGAAGGTCTTGAAATGGCTGCTCTTGTCCGTGTTGTAAGGCAGTCAGTCACCTGGTCATACAGTGCACGCATGTCTTCATTATGGTGTCTTTGCTGATTGTAGAACCGGGCGTCTATCCTATCATGGGCGGCCTAGAGAGTGTTATGTACCTTGGCCTCACTCTTCTAAAGGGCAGTGTGCAGGGCATTTGGTACTTTGACTTCGCTCTCCCGTAGAGCTGTCTTCATGGTCTTCACGGTGGACGCCAAATGTTCTTACCTGACCCGAGACAGAGTCGTCCACACTAGTGAAGTCGGAAACCAAGTCCAAGATGCTGAACCGAATGGGGGTCATCATGTAGAAGACTCTCTAATGCTCAAGTCAGTAAGAGTGTAAAAGGTGTTTTAGGGAATAAGAGAATAAGTGTATTGTAAAAGATGATACTTCCTGTGGACTCTGATTATGTTTATAGGACCTTGTCCTTGAAGACAGAATATTTCTCCACAATGATTTAAGACGTTAGGAATTACGAATTACCACAATACCGTGTAAATGATATCAACTAGTATTAGTTATAATAAGGTATTAATTGATAATTACTAATAACTGGGCATAATGGATTCAGGTGGATCTGGCCTCATTATCGGATAGGTACATTTCTAAAAAGTGGGGTTATGATTGAGTTGAAACACTTTCAAAAACATTTATATTGTTGCTCGTGTTTTAAATAAAAAATTATTTACAAAATATTTTTCTACTCTAGAATCAGAAAAAACATAAAAATATTAAGAGAATGATAAGTAAATTTAAATTTGGCATAATAAATTATACTAAAATAAATTATAATAATTTTGTGATTGTGTTTTTATATTAAAATTGATATTGGAAGAAAAAATTATAGTAAATTATAAAATTGTTATTTGAATTAAAATTTGTATTTTTAGTTTGTTAAAAAAATATCTAAATAATTAATGGAAAAAATCAAATAAAATTTTTATAAAGATAAAATTTGATTTTTGATAAAGATAAATTTTGATTTTTGATAAAGATAGAATTTGGTTTTTAGATAGAAATACATTTTAGAATATATAATTCAGATATATACTTTTAAAAAGTAAAACTGGAAATCCAATATTTTAGGATGCAACATGAATATGTAGGGGTGCAGAATGCAATGGCCTTATAAAGGTCTGTATCCATTACATAGTTCAATAACAACAAACAAAAAGGCCAGTTAACAAATAAAATGCAAGTATGACAAGAGTCTTACACGTGGGCTTGGGCTTTATTTACAATGAAGCTGCGATTAGTTGTTCAAATAAAACATGTTCACTCAGTATGGAAAAACTTATTCATTTTATTTTACTTTTTACCTATTTTGTCTTCGATTCTGATAGGGTCATTGCATTCTACACTCCCATAGTTTGAACGTGCACCCCTACGAGGGTGCTGAAAAAAGAAAAGTTCTCATTCTTTATTATATCACATAACCTCATATGACTTTTTATTTTGTATTTCAAAATGTATATTTTAGAATATAAATTTATATTGCAGATATTGTGTAATTCATATTTTTTATTTTCTATTCTCGACTGCATAATTTGATAATGTAAATTTATATTTTGGAATACACAATCCTCAATCCATAATAATGCATATTTTTATTTGTCCAAAATACAAATTTTATAATATAGATTACATTTTATAGTAAAAATCTTGATGTTTCACATTCTAGATTCTACAATCTAGAACTTTTTTTAATTACACAATTCAAAATTAACACTAAAAAAACACTAAAATTACTAATTATAAATTTGTTAGTAATTATTGATGAATTTATCAAACATAAAAATTTACTGTCAAATTATTTAAACATAAATTGACTGTAAATTTATTTACGAATTAAATTAATTAGTAATCCGTTAATAATAATAATAATAATAATATACTAATAACGATAACAATTATCAAAATATAATAAATAATATTAATAATAATAATAATAATAATATTAATAAAATTAATAATAATAATAATAATAATAATAATAATATATCTATTAATAAATTTACTAACAAATAAATTAGTGATGAATTTTTTACCATCGTTAATTCCAATTCTTTTTAGTATAAAAATATACATCGTAAACCAAAAGATAAATTTAAAATTTTAGAATCTATAGGAATGCAATTTGAAATTATTGAAGTACAAGATGTCTTAGCCTTCTTATAGATATCACTATCATAATAAGTTTTCTAATTCCATTATATGTATGCTTTGTGTTTAGATGACGGAAACATGACATATGGGTTTTTGAGCACTTAACTCATTCATTCATTAAGTAAGAAAAGAGCATAAATAGAGACTTACATCACTAATACTTTAATGAGGGATGAAAGTAAATTTACTTTAATTATTCTATATACTCACGAGTAAGTTTCTCTTTATTGAATAATGTATAATAAATTATTCAAATATGTTGTACTAACTTATTTTCAATGCAGGTTTTATTGGTAGTTATTGGTTATATCAATGCAGAATCATAATGTTTTATGGTTCTACTCCTTACACGACTGTTAAGTTAATTTCATTTACCAACCATTATTATATCAATCTTATATAGTGTTATATATTCTAAAATCAAATTGTGATATGAGTGGTACGGCTAGTGCTCTTGAATGCATATAAGGATATTTAAAATAAATATGCTGGTTTACTCTTGTATTATGATTAATTTATCTAATAAAATTTATTAAATTATTTAAGACAACAGTTTCCTTAAAGTATTATTACAACATTATTTTATAACAATGGATTCAGACTCTCGTTGATCTATCAAACTTACAATGACATCTTTATTAACATAGAGTTCAAAACTTTTTTTAAAAACTACTTTAACCATTATTAAAAGTTTTTAATTCAATTTTGAAGAGATTTTTGAAGAGAGTACCAAAACCAGTTTTGTCTAAGACAAAATTACTTTAATGCTTACTTTATTTGTTATAAAAGGAACCTATTGTTTTCTTAATGAGACATAAAATAACGTTATTTTCTTTTTTGCTATTTTAGTGTTTTATTTTAGAGTTTGATAGAAAATTAATTCTTCTTTAACATTTTTCGTTAATTTTTCTATTTCCAACAGATAGCTATCATTTCCTCTTAGTTAGATAGAATGGCATTATAATTTTTCTTCCTTTAATAAAATTATATTATTATCTTCTTTTTTTTCATCATTTCATCTTTTATTGTAATCGTGAGTTTTTATAGTATTATTCTAGAACCCAACATTTTTTGGAACCTCTTTTCCAGATTAAATTCTGTAAAATTTCTTTTGAATTACTATTTTTTACACGAGAAAAATCATAGGAAATTGACATTCTTGTACTGAGATAAAAATTCTGACTCAATCGTCCTAAACGAAATAAAGACACAAATACCTCACGTCACTCTAGACAGGGCCAAACGATAAACTTAAAACCACTACGTACATAACCTCAGATTATACTAATAAGATGGGCGGTTTTTGAAACTTTCCAATGATTTCAAATAACAAAATAATAATAGTATAGTTTACAAATCAATCTTGTCAAATGATTAACTAGCAAGAAAGTGAATATTTCGTTTTGACTCGATCGAAAGAGATGTATTGATGTACGTTTCCCTTATTACTAATTATTAACCTAATCATTCAATGGTTGACCTTCAATTAACAAACCCCACGGACTAAATCAATCCATGACAAATTCTTTTCTCATTTCTTATACATATCAAAGTGAACTCTTGCAAGTTAGGTATTTCATTAATGCCTTTATGAACGATTCTTTCCCCGAATAGGTCAATTCTTAGTCCCATTCCACCATGTAATAGGTAAGATATTACGTAGAATAGTGCTTCATCTCTATGTATAAAAGGGTTGTACAACACATAAATCTCCATAATAATTGGTTCTATCTCTCAGCTTACTAGCTAGTGATTTCTTATATCTATTAGCCGAGGATACAGTACTCACCATTCCTTGCTTGATATAAATGGCTTCCTTTAAGCATTTCTCTGGTTTCCTCTATGCCTTTGTGTTTGCAGCTGTTGCATCAACAGCATATTCCTCACTGTCACCTGATTACTATGACTACTCATGCCCTAACGCTTTGAGCTCCATCAGAAGTGTTGTGGAAGCTGCAGTGCAGAAAGAGAAGCGTATGGGAGCTTCTCTGCTACGCTTGCACTTCCATGATTGCTTTGTTAACGTAAGACTTTTTAGTTGCATGTATATGTATATGTACGTGTGTTTGTACAATGTTATTAATAATGAGTTTTATAGAGAGACATAACTAAACTTTTCTATAAATACTTCTAATAAAAAAATGAGATATAGAATAAGTTTTTCTAAAAATTTTAAGAAAATTCTACAAAATAGTTTTAATTAGTAAAAATGTATTTAAATTTTTGTCTTATTTTCTTTTTCTAAAATTAGTTATTTTACCACTCTTTCTATATATTTCTTTGCATGACTGATAAAAAGAATTTGTAGTATGATAAATAAATTGGTTTTGGAATTGTGACTCAACAGGGTTGTGATGGATCAATTCTACTAGACCCTTCACCCACCATTGATAGTGAAAAGAATGCACTTCCAAATGTACAGTCTGCAAGAGGATTTGAAGTGATTGATGAGATCAAGCAGGCTGTGGACAAAGCATGCAGAAAACCAGTTGTTTCTTGTGCGGACATATTGGCTGTTGCTGCACGAGACTCTGTCGTTGCGGTGAGTGATATTACTGTATACTACCACAAATTCCTATGTTGAATGTTTAGTAGTATAGTCTAAATTTTTGTTTGTGCTAGTTGAATTGATTTAGTCAATATATAGTTTAGTTTTTCTATATTATTTATCGTGTGTTTTTTTTGTACTTCTGATATGTTTTGGCTGATAAAAACAAATTTACCGCGTCAAAAGAGGTTCATGAAGATCCAAACTTCAAATTATAAACAAAAATCACTAGTTTTTTATGTCAGGTATAAACTAATCACAATTTTGTTCCTCATCTCTACAAGATTGACAAAGATTAAACAATGACTGTAAAAGTAACCGTGATCATGTGGGTTGATTTAGCCATATGCCATTCACGTTCGAATGAAATATGTGTATATATTTTAAAAAATAAGGGTTGTTGTTAGTAACATAAAAGAAAATTGACATTAAGAATTATGTGTATTCTCTTGCAGCTAGGGGGGCCAATATGGGAAGTGAGACTAGGAAGAAGAGACGCCACCACAGCAAGCCGTGAAGCAGCAAATGCAAACATTCCAGCACCATTTTTCAGCCTTTCTGAACTCATATCCAACTTCAAGAGCCATGGCCTTAACGAGAAGGACCTTGTTGTTCTCTCTGGAGGCCACACAATTGGAAATGCACGTTGTGCTACCTTTAGGGACCATATCTACAATGACTCTAATATCAATCAACATTTTGCAAAAGAACTTAAGTACATATGCCCTAGAAAAGGAGGTGACTTGAACCTTGCTCCTTTGGACCGCACAGCAGTGCAATTTGATTCAGCCTACTTCTCTGATTTGGTTCATAGGAAGGGGCTTCTTCACTCTGATCAGGAACTGTTCAATGGTGGTTCCACTGTTGCATTGGTTAAAAGATATAGCTACAATTCTAAGGCTTTCCACAAGGACTTTGCAAAATCTATGATTAAGATGGGAAACATAAAACCACTCACTGGGAGTAGAGGGGAGATTCGATTGAACTGCAGGAAAGTGAACTAATTCATTGCATAACTGAAGAATCAAGTATATGTGATGCAGGTTCTTGTACGAAACTATATAAAAAATTGTTTTGCAAGAGTTTGGATTTATTATATTGTAATGTGTTACATCATAAGCTGGTTATAGCTGTTTTTTTGTTTGTTTCTGTTATTCTTTTGGGTGGATTGACTGTTAAGCAATCAATCGTTACCTATATAGACCATAAACATGTTGCATTAGGGTTTTCAACGAATAAAAATCATACTTTGTTTCTTCTTGCTTTTGTCTTGCGCGTCTTTCCTTTTGACTCGATCGAAATCTCATCTAGGATTTCCGTTTTGGTTGGTGTTTTTAGGTGACTCGTAGGAGAAACCCTAGATCTCTTCTTTTGTTCTATCAATTGGTATCAGTTGGACCTTCCAGTGGGCAAATCTGCATAGTCAACACGTTTTGCTCAACCTCTTAAAGAGATGGAGGACAAAATTTTTCAAAGGATGGATTCGCGATTTATGGAACTGACTGCCTCTTGCAACAAACCTTAACCCTTAATGTTGCAACATTTGGGTGAATTCATCAATGTGAAAACTATTTTCTTATAATTTAAGGTGAAATTAACATGGTGTATTTTGAAGGCAAGCCATACCACCCTTTCGAACTGTTGTTCAAAAACTTTACGGTATGAATTCAAGAAAAATTAATTCATTAGTTTGGTGATGTATATGACAATTGAATGGAAGAACTAATATGTTTAAGGCAAAACAAAAAATTATGGATGAATATCGTGAATGAAGGGCTAAAAGACAATTGCCATTACCAACATCGGTACCAAACACTACAGTTTAAAAATCCAAAAAATAAAAAAGGGTTAAAAGATATTTTTCCACCAAACACCATTAGGAAAAATTCGTACAAATTGGTTAGACTCTTCGTAAACTAGTAGTACTAAATATTATCCTAATTCTTTACATTATATCAACGAATAATCTATAATAATTCTTAAATCCAGATCATCTAATTGTTCTAGGATGGGATGGCAATGGCTCGGCTTAAAATTTCTCAATTTCGAAATATATCAAAACCTCCTATAGTAAAAAAAAAAAAAAAAAAAAAAAAAAAAAAAATTAAAATTAAAATTAGAATTGAAAAAAAAAAAAAAAATAAAAAAAAAAAAAAATAATATATTA
>Ga0099825_1006896_pt1 | contig 14006 bp, 3 predicted proteins | sample SiratroredBW_FD_76838 | JGI IMG/M metagenome (GOLD analysis project Ga0099825, IMG submission 76838) | Root nodule microbial communities of legume samples collected from California, USA - Siratro red BW | ecosystem: Host-associated > Plants > Roots > Nodule | place: USA: California | collected... | reverse complement strand
TTTAGTAAAAAATAAAAATTTTTTTTTTTTTTTTAAAAAAGAAAAAAAATTTATTGTTGTAGAATGTTGAAAATTTTTTTTTTTTTTAATCTACATGTTCCATTCTTTCCCAGAGTTAGTATAAATTACAGTTCCAATGTGTTATTATTTTTAATTTAAATTATACTTTTGTTTTCTTTTATATAAAAATAATGCAAGCTCGTATTAGTGCTCGAGAACATTGGGTTATACATATAATAATGACTCACTTTCTTATTGAATATTGTTTAAGTGTATAGGTCATACTATCCAACCATTTTACATAACAAGTAAATAATCATACTTTAATATGTAATTTATTTCACACTAATGTGTATTATATATCTAATCAGTGTTTAATTGAATAAATAACGTAATTAACTCCTCTTACCTAGTGGTAAGTGTTTAGTATTAAAGTTTTCTCTATACAAAACTTTTAAACTAAGTCTTTTTTAAATTCAATATTCTAAGTTTCCGAAAAAAGTTCCCTTTAATCATTACTTAAGAAAAAACAGAAATTAAATTCTCAATAGGAAAATAAATCCTTATCATGATCAAGAATCTTAGCAATTTATTTTAATATTCACCTTCCTACCTTTTAGAGGTATATTCTCTCAATACAACAACTTCTTAATTATACCTTAGTTCAGTAGAAAATTTAAAGAAAAATAAAATTTTAAATCAGTAATTTATAATAAAATAAAGAATGAACTACTAAAACATATTTATAAAATTTTCATCCTTTGTCCACTTACAATGTATCTCTATTTTCATGTGTTATAAATAATATAAAGGTAGAGAAAAATTATAAAGTTAAAAACGTTTATCTTAAATGTATTTTTTTTTTTAATTTTCTTACTGGAGTGCCAATTTTTTTCCGGATACAAACTGTATTTAAATCCAAATTTATTTATTTCATAAAATATAATTATTTAATTCAATTATAATAGTCAAAAGAAAAATTTTAAATTAATTGTTTATAAAAAAATTAAATTATAATAATAAAAGTTAGATTTATGCATGTAAATATATGGTTTATTTAACACATAAATAATTATTTAAAGTTAAATATTAAAAAATATTTTTTATATTTTCTACAACCCCTAAATTATACGGGACAAATATAAACGTCCAATCCATTCTATTTATTTATTTTTATTGTGGACCTGACATAATTTTAAAATTTTAAATATATTTTAAAATATCATCCTTAATTTTAAAATTAAATTATAAATATAACTTGTTAACATATTCCTTAGACCAAGATATCAGATTACCTAGAGAAATTTTTAGAGTTAAATTCAACCATTCACTTCTTTCTCTTTTATTCAATAAATATTTCAATTTTAACCATTAAATTCAAGAAAAATAAAGATTTTTTTTAACAGCAAAAAAGAAAAAGATAAATAACTCTTATAAAATTGCTCGTAAAGAATAACTAAAGGTAACTTTGTTCTGTAAAAGAAAGAGCAACTTTATATTTTAAATCTTAATTTTTTTTTAATTTTATAGTTTTAAGAAACAACTCTTCTTTGACTTTTAGATTAAAACAAACAAGTGTAACGAGAGATTATAAAGTAACAATTATATCATATGACACTTCCAACATTTTTCACCATGATACTATTTACAAAACAAAAACACACACACTACGCATACCCCACCCACCCACACGTATGTATGTATATATATTATTAATTATTTGTAATAATTAATAAAATAAAAAAAATGTCTTCATATGCTATTAATTATTCAGTACGATATATAATTAGCTGAAAAAAATTATAAAATATATTAAGTTTATTAAATTTAACAAAGACATTGTATTAAAATATTTTATTTATCAATTATTATTTTAATTTAAACTATTATTAAATAATAGTAAATAATGAATTTTATGAAAAACACATGAGTGCACTTAATGTATTAATACAATATTAATTATTAAATTTAATATATTATTTAATTTATTTACTAATGTGCTGTTAATATTTTTAAGGTATATGATATATTTATTAAATAAAAAAATTAATTAACTGCAGTCATTGTATTTTTAAATATAATCTACAATTTAATTTAATAATTTTATGAAATATAATGTATTTATTAAATTTTACAAAGATAATATAAGAAACTAGGCATTATGGTTTTACTTATTGTTTTATAATAATTGTTATTAAGTAGTTTTAATTAATTAATTTATTACAAAATGTATTATTAAAATATTTCTTAATTTAATATATTAAATGTATTGTTTCATTTAATTATTAAATTTAATGTATAATTGAATTCATGACATAGTATTATTTAATAAATTCAAGAATATATTAAATACAATAGTTAAATTCAACAATATATTTATTGTATTAAAAGCAGAAATGTATCAACACTATTACTTAATAAATTCATTAATTACTCTTATTTTTGTAATGAATTAGTCCTAAATTTTGCTCCTTAAAGTTTCAAATTGTTTTGAATGCTTTAGATTTAACTTCTTTTAGCATGGGGATGTGGCGTAGGATTATACCAAAATTAGAGACCATTTTTCATTATTTGAATTACTAGTGTAGTACAATAGTGGAATCATTAAAATACATTTTTTTTTGGTAATTGAAACTTTAATATTTATGTCAATTTGGGAGCTTATTTTTTTTTCTTTGTCAAAGTCCTTGTTGATTTACTAGTAAAGTTTATTTATATCATTCAAATTGCATAAAAGATGATTTTGATTGATTTTTAGCAGGTGAAAATTAACATAACATGTAAAAATAAAAAGCAAATACACATAAAGATTGGAATTTCTGAACCACTTAAATTCACACGTGGCATACGGTCTCTTCTATCAATTAAATAATGCCCCCACCTGGTTACATGTTAAGAATTTAGAGAAATTATGATAAGGCATATTCATGTAGGGATATATAAAAAAATGGATATCTAGTTGTGCAGGAATTTTTAAAGTGATATACAAAAGATCAAATAAATAACAGACAACTGTTATTGAGGACAAATAATCATTCGAAAAAAGGACAGTAAACAAAGACAAATTGTGATAAGAACATGTCAATAATTTTATAAACTAATTAGTAAGATAACTCTTACATTAAGAATCACATATACGCACTCTATTTAAAAAGTTCTATTAATTAACTACTATTTTCTAAACTTTTGAGTTAACAATTATCCTAGATTTGTTTTTTATCATTAGCAACAATTATCTTAGATGTAATGTAATATTACTTGATAGCTTTCAAAATTATCCAATATAGACATTCATCTTCATAATGAAAATATCTTATTATTGTTTAGTTATCTCAAGATTTGTCAACACCTTTCTATTCTTATTTGAAGAACCAAAAATAAATCACCCCTTAGACTGTGAATGATGCTTTGACAAAAATGGATTATGTCTTGCAGATTTTCATGATATTCTCAACATCAAAACCAGTACTATATTCTTTCCTTACTCATCCAACACAATCAGGTTTCTCTTGTAAAAAACATTTAGATCGCAACAAGGTAAAATTTAGTAATCAGTAAAAGATAAAATTTTTGAAACACTCAACCTTAATATAGATTCTGCAAATATAACAACAACAACAACCATTTCACACACAAATTATTATTTTTTTCAACAACACACTGGGAACAACAAGACTTAGGGTTAGGGAAACCCAAACGGAAACATAATTTTCATGCTACAACATCAATTCTTTCTTCTTTTTGCAGTTACTTGTTTTGTTACTCCAATCACAGGCTCTTTTGCAAGGAGCAACATATACTCAGACACTTCAACGGCATCAAGATAATCCTCCACCTTACGCTGAACCTTCAGGTATGAACGTTGCAAGTGTTTGTTGAGGATAATTTTAGTCACGTTTTGTTGCTTCTTTCTACTGTCAAGTTCGACAGCCTTCTTATGTTCCTCGAATATTTGAGTTTGAACACCAGATAACTGTTCATTCAGTTCATCTATGCTTTCATCGTTAGTTGAACTGTTTCCATCAACAAGATTTGGTATGTCAACAACAACATCTGATGCAGTTTCTTGTTGCAGAAACTTGTCTGCAACAGCATCAACACTTGGGTGCCCAAAGGAGTAAGGCTTGTTCCCAGGTGAAAACACAACAATAGCAACTTCAGCTCCACACAAAATGGATAATTCGTTTGCTTTTTTGAACAAACCTGTTCGACGCTTGGAAAAGGTAACTTGCTTGGTGTTGGGGTCCTTCACTTCCGCAATCTCAATCTTACGGCGACCCATGACTCAAGAACAAAAAAAAGCTCTAAAAAAGAAAGAAAAGTTATGGGAGAGGCACAACAAGAACAAGAGGGTTCAAAAGAGAGGTTATTAGAAAGGTTTAGGTGTATGATATGACTCACACACTTCTTTATTTATACACATTCTCTGAAAACTATCAATATTTTTAATATTAAATTTTTTTACGTTTTTTATTAAGCATAAGGAAAGTGTTTTGATACGTTTATAGTTTCTATTTTTATAAATTTGATGTTATAAAAAAAATTTGGCTTTGAACTTCCTTATTAAATGGTACTGATATTAAATAGGTATGTTCAAAAAATATATATATACTTTCTATATCTGCTAGATATCAGTGTAAGTTTTTAAAAGAATATTTTATTGTTTTGTTATAGTTGGCAACTATTCTTTTATTTGCTAATATCATCTCAAATAGTGAGTTTTTATATGTATTTTGTGGATAACAACTGTGTTTCATTTTGTGAAAATAGGACATCCATAGTAAGATTGATAGCCTTTATTATATAATGTTAATCCATACTATTGATGTTAATTATTTTATTAATTTTATTTATTGTATTTTTTAAAATGGTGTGGATAATTTAATTTTATCATACAAAAAATATATTTAACTGTAAAACATAATTTATTTAAAACTCAATTAAATTTTAGAAAAAATATTGAGCAAAATCATTTTATTAAGTATTCTTTAAAAAAGAAGAAGAGAAAACAAGTTATATAATAATAGTGTCGAAGATAATTTGACAGTATCATCCAATTATAAATAATGGTGTGATATAAGTTTGTTTACTTTATGGTTAACTTATATGTCATATCAATTATTATGTACTGGAAAAACAAAGAGTAACTGAAAATACAATCAAGAAAGAGTGTTTGGTTTAAAATTTATCTTTATAAATTTAAAATAAAAAATTGTAAATGATGCTAATAAGAGAAATTAAATATAGTAGTCAATGATTGTTAGCAACAACAAAAAAAATTCAAGATAACAAAAGAAAATTAACATAAAAACACACAAAATTTTATATTGAATTCATTTTGAATTTACATTAAGTTAATCGAGACAATCTTAACTGTATTTTTACTAACAATATTAAAGTATCTAATTACATGAAACTTTAACTAGAAGAAGAAATAAAAATCTTTATTATACACTAAACACTCAATTACTTACAACAAGCACACCAAATATTGATGTAAAGTTATTAATATAAAATTTTATATTGAATTATTTTTTAATTTACATTCAGTTAATCAAGACAATTTTAACTGTATTTTTTACTAACAATATTAAAGTATCTAATTACATGAAACTCCTATGTAACTAGAAAAAGAAATAAAAATCTTTCTTGACTTACACTAAACACTCAATTACCTAAAAAACATATAAAGTACTGAAGTAAAGTTATCAATACAACTTACAAACAAAAGAAAAAATATAATTTGGAATGTGACAGATTTAAATAAAAACCTATAATATGATTACTTTTTTTTTATGAATCTTGAATACTTCTTTTTCACACAAGATGTAGCGTGTAACATGTTAAGAGTATCTCCTCATAAAATATTATTTTTTTAAAAATATGAAATCATATCAATGAAAGAGAGAGAAATTATTTTTTAAAATTTTTTATGATTACTTATTGATATAATCGATTATAATTAAACATAATCAATTATTATGTTCTTATAACCCAAAAAATATTTTGAACCAAGATGATCCATTACTTAAGATTCATAATCAATCAATTATATGTGAAAACAAAATAATTTAGATCTAGCTTATATAATTGATTATTCATTATTTATAATTGATTATCTTTGACAACAAGTATTTCATATATTAATATAATCAATTATTTATTGTTCATTGATGATTTAATTGACACAATTGATTATTTATGATTCATAATTGATTATGTGTCTGGATAAAATTTAAGTTTAATCTAAATTGAGACAGTCAATTATAAACTTAACATAATTGATTATCATGTTTGGATAGATAATAATAACCAACATTAAAGAATATCATCAAATCAACACATCATACTTTGACATGTTTTGCTAAAACATACTAATTAAACTCTTTAAAATATCATTCTTATTTAGTTAAGTTAGTTTGAATTTGTTAATATATATTTTAAATCTCGTATATAAACCTACGTCGGACTTGAGTAGGTCCGATGTAAATTTTTGACCTTTTTCTAAAAAAAATTAATTAATTTTGACTTAAAACTAAAACTTGAAATACAAAAAAAATATCAATTACAATGACCTAGTTTTGCATATATTAAAAACAAATGAAAAAAATATGCAAAATAGCATAATCACAAAATGAAAAATGTTTGATAAACATCTATTTGGTATAAGGATTGCTGATTAAAGAAAAATTGTTTGGTATAAGAAAATATCACAAAAACTTTTAGAATTTTTGAATAATTATAAATATATAATTTAAATGCCTAAAATCTAGAAAAATACCTCAAAAATACTAAAAGAATAAAAAATTTTGGTCCACTAATCTCCTTCAGGTATTGGCCAATAGTTTATTCCGATCAACTTTCATTCTTATTGCATTTCAATCCGAACTTTCTATCAAAATTTATAAGTATGTAGTTCTTTGTCTACTAAATTTTGGTATTCTATGATTATTTTATCAAATGTAAGAACTCTACTTTTAAATATAAATTAAAAAAAATTATCACGAAAAAAAATTATGGACCAAAAATCAAGTTTTAACTATTTATAACAACTTTTACAAAATTGAGAGAATAGAAAAAACACAAAAATACACTAAAAATGGACATAACAAATTCAGGATACAGAAAGTAAATACGAAAAAAAAAATGGTAAACAATTAAACAAAACAACAATATATTAAAAACACAAAATCAATAGACACTTTCATACATTGTCGTGATTGAGATCCCCAAAAATAACCATGAAAATATACAACACCTACTTTAATAACGAACTTAGACTCACAAAAACTCTAACACAATTGGAGAAGAACACCTACCACCATGAAACATCTACATCCACCAATTTAGGCTACAAAAATGACCTTCAAAATGTTCACAAACACCCACGAAACAGCCAAACAGCGAAAATCAGAAGATAGAGAAATTTTATCGGAATTGTGAGGAAAAAAAAGAAGGCGAAAGCCCTACTTTACACTTTTTTTTTTTTTTGTTACTAGGACTATTAGGGGTCTAACATATAACTTGACATTTATGGTATATTAATCACCTCCTTAGTAATTGCTTGAGAGAATTAAATTTGTAATCTTGGCTCTAATACTAATTATTACATCAAACTTTTATTACTAGGTCAAAAATTATAATCATTAATAAAAGTGTAACTTTTTCTAGCTTAGTTGTTCAAATATTACCATTTGATTGTAACTAATTTTATATCTAACCTTTCTCACAAAACAATTGATATAACCCACAACACTATTTATATTTCTTGTTCTTTCTATTATCATTTTAAATTTATGAAATACTCATATTTTATATAATCGTATCATATTTTTTAATAGATGAGGATTAATATAAATTAAACATAATTTTGTTTGGATAAGTTTTTTTTTAAACTGTTTTATTTCTTTTGGATTTGCATACACATTTATTGGAATGTACGTGAGACTCAAATATAACAGAGCTTAATATAGTTTTACTGTGAAATGTTTTATTTATGAATAAAACTTTTTAAAAGTTTGGACCAGTCATTTTTAGTTTAAGTGTTTAATGTATGAGAAAGATTAGAATTACTTAAGATGAACTGATGAATCTTGGATGCAATTTTTCAATTTTCGACCTTTTTTGTCTAGCGAAAAATTGGCCATGATGATATCTCTTTTATGAAGTTTTTTTACTCCAGTATCAGATTCTCAAGGAAAATGACTATTTTCTTGATCAAAAGAATAAAAGAAACCTGTTTCAGTTATCTAAATATAAAAAAAAAATTATACATTTTTATATAAGATAAAATTAACTACTATCCGCTGTCAACAACTTATTATTATTATTATTTTTGTGTAATAATGTATAATAAAAATGTTAACGTTTTTGCCGTTATTTTAAAAGTCATATTTAATTTTTTTTGTTAGTTAGCAGTGTAAATTCTCTACACTGACATCATATAAAAAATAAAATAAAAAATCATCGAATATATATTTTAAGAATAAATATATTATTTTACTTAACTAAGTAACCCATTATATCACTAAGCTTCCCATCTCTATCAACAAGCAAAATTTTATCTGGATAAAAATGTACACTCAACAATCTTACACTATCTCACATCTATGCTTCATTTTCTAGTATTTTCTCTTGCTCGTAATTTTTTTTACTTGAGTGTTTTGAAAACCGTTCGCCAGTGTTTTTTTTTTTTTTTTTTTATTATGTATGAGTTAATTTGATTGATGTTTTTATTTATCATAAATTTAGCCACTATGTTTTTTCTTGTTTGTTTGGAAAACTAGTTTTCCATGTTTGTTTTTATGTGCGAGTTAATTTGATGAATGTTCATAGATGTTTTAACATATATAATTTGTGTCTTAGATTAGATACCATACAACTAGTTTTGAGCATACATTATAATAGTAAAAGATAAGAAAATATTTACTGAATTAAGATATTATTTTGAGTACATATAAATTATTTTTTATATTCATATATATATATATATATATAATGTTTTATATGAATAGTGTTCATGCAAGAATAAATGAGAAAAACAAAACATTTATATCAATAAAAAATTGAATTTATGTGTTTCTAAAAATAAATCAGCAGAATTTGTACTTATTAAAGTTTATAAGTCTTCATCAATTTGTAAATTTTCGTTTTATGATGCTTATGATTTAGGAAATTGTTAACACTGTTTAAGACTCAATTGTAAACTAGACTTGCATAATCAATTGGATTTCGGAGGAACTGTGGCTTGTATAATTTGTCTCCATCATCTGTTGCTAACTATCTCGGGGTTTTACAATTAATATCACACGCACCCTTCTATTTACTTCATGCATTATTTCATATTATCCTTTAATTTAGTACAATTCAAACTCAATGGCATAATTCAAACTCAATTTGGCATTTTTATAATTAATTAATGAAACTTTTAGGTTATAAAAAAAAATTAGTTTATAGATTGCACACTAAACCATTTACTATATATTGTTGGCCAAACATCTTGCCATAACTATGATGAATTTGTAACAAAGTTTTGATAATACCTTAACCTACAATATAACTAGAATATAGTTAAAGACGTGAGATATTCCATTATGTTGAAATATAAGGAGGCAAGTTTTGTTAGTTTTTAAGAAGTTTCTTGAACCTTTTTTCTCACCCTATGAAGAATATTATTATTATATGTGTCTTGAGTTGTAAAGCTTGCAAGTGAAAAAAATTCAATATTGAATTTTCTTGGTTGTAATCTCATCACGAGAAACAAATGCCTGTTCAACTATACATTTGGATTGGAAGCATCTGTGCCTTGAAAAAGAAGAATTATCTCACTATCTAACGTGGAAAACACTTATAACACCACTTCACTAGCATCATCTATACATATTGATATTAAATCTAAATTAACTTATAAACTAATCTATAAAAACGTTTTATATAAGCCTCTCTAAATTCTTATCTCAAACATCGATGTAAGTTAATTTTAACTTAAAAAAATCATTTCTTTTATCTTTTTCTCTTAAAAAGTTGTAAAAAAACTGTTTAAATTAATATTAATTAAACTTGAATTGTACATTAACAATATGCTTCCAGTCCTTTAATTGGACAGTATACTAGTAAGTCTATGAAACAAAATAAATTTATTCTCTCGTAATTGAAAATTGTTACACTTTTAGAACATAGTGTCACCAACTTGTTATTACAAGTTAGAGATTTCTCATGAAAATATTTATTGAAATGTAAGTGTAAACATGAGTTTCACGTTAGATAAAAATAAAAAAAAAACATAAAAAACATTAAATTTAATAATTTATGATTTTAGGTTAAGTATAATTTTAATTTGTTTTTTTTAACTGCAAGATATATTAAGAAGGAGGACTCAGTAGAACTTCAGGTATCCTAACCCTTTTATAAATACAACTAACACCAGAAATATCCTTTAGAACTTATTTATTTTAAATTTAAATTCACTTTTATAACTTATTTATTTCATGATTAATACATTTCATATTAGCAATAACATTTGTAATCATGACAATCGTAATTTTAGAACACATCAGAACCTATTAAAAAACATGATTGCTTGTCAATCACATCAATCTTTACCAGCCCAATTTTGAATCAGTAACCACATATTCTAATTAAAAAGTTCTACTATTTAATATTTTATTAATTAACTTCTATTTTATAATGTTTAATTTAAAAATATCTTAAATGTAATGTAAATATGAGCTGGCATGATAAGATTATTCAATTTAGACACTTATCTCTATCAAAAGAATGTTCAAAGATAGCAATAACGCAGTAAGAAAATCATAGTTATCTCAAAATTTGTGAGAGTTTCTTTTTTCGTTACTTGAAGAAAGAAAAACGGTCCTCAAAATTTGACTTTGGTTTTAACAATTCATATTTTTTTATCAGATTTTGATTATATTCTCTACACCAAAATTGATACTGTATTCTTTCATCACTAATTCGATGTGAGTTATCAATTCATAACAAGATATTTTCAAAGAAGAAAAAACATTAGATCTCAACAAATCTAAACCAAATGAATCTATTGAAAAGGATAAAATTCTTGAATACTTGATGTTTAATGTGATTACAATCCATAAACTTACTTAAAATTATCGATTGATCTTGTACAGATTTAGTAACAACACTAACACAATAATTAAAGAAAGTTTACTTGTTATTTTCTCAACATACACTTTTACCTAAGAGAATTGGGAACGACAACGATTAACCAAACCTAGATGCAAAGAAAATTTTGATGGCGTTTGAGTATCAATTCCTTCTTCTCCTGTTGGTAATTGGTGGATTTGGTATTCCAATTACAGGTTCTTCTGCCAGGAGCAACATGCACTCTGAGACCTCGATCGCATCCACGTAATCTTCCACCATACGCTGAATGGCTGGTGAACTCTGCAACAATTCTTTGTTTTGGGAGAATTGTGAAGCTTCTTGTTCTTTCTCTTTCTTGTCAAGTTCCTTTGCCTTCTCGTGTTCCTCCTTCATGTGAACTTCAACAATAGATAACTGTTGACTTAGCCTGTCCCTGTCACCAACTTCATTAGATGCGTTATTTTCTCGTACAGATTTTGCTCTGACAACCTTTGACTTTCGCTTCTTCCGAAGAAATCTGTCTGCAACAACATTAACACTTGGATGCCCAAAAGAGTGAGGCCTTTTCCCAGGAGAGAACAAAACAATAGCAAGTTCTGCGCCGCACATAACAGACAATTCGTTAGCTTTTTTGAACAAACCTGAGCGGCGCTTGGAAAATGTAACTTGCCGGCTGTTGGGATCCTCCACCTCTGTGATAGCAATCTTACGGCGACCCATGATTCAAGAACAAAGATCGTTGAAAGAGAAGGGTTTTTGTGATATCATTTGCCCACTCTTCTTTCTTTATATACTCCCTCAAAAATGTTACACATCTTTCTAATATTGAAATTTCAGTTTCTGATGAAATTTCTTTTTTGTATGCATATGGGAAGTGTTTTAATACATTTTCAGTTTTATTGAATTGGTCCTCTCAATAGTTTTGGCTTCATCTCTTCTCCTTCTTTAATTTAACAAGTTTCTAAGCTCTCAATATAAAATTTCTATATTGGTTAGATATATTATTCCAAGAAATACCAATAATTAGTTTATTTTATTAATATATATAATTTAACCTTAACTCAATTTTACAAAATCGAAATAAAAAATAAGGTTTGTATCTATATTATAAATTATTAGAAGGATTCATCTTTAGTTCATGTAGGATTTATAATATATTCCTTCACGGGTTGAGACTGCTCAGCTCGTGCATGAGACTTCTCATTTTTAGTCGATGTGGGAGCTACAACAGATTCCTTTAAGTTAAGACTGCTCAACTCGTGCGTGAAACTATATTGTTTAAGGATGGTCCAACAGCGGCTCAATAGTGGGTGGTCTGATAGGGCCAACAACCTTGCTAGACTCTAATACCATATCAAAAAATAGAATTTAAGTTTAATTCAACCTTAAAAAATTGGCTTAGAAAGTGAAATTTACACCCATATTATAAACTATTGAAAAACTTTATCTATAGTCAATGTAGAATCTCCAACATATTTATTAATTTATTAATTTTGTCTTAACTGTTTGTTTGAGTTAAATGAAAAAGTATTATTACTAAAATTATTAGATATTTCGAATCAATAATACAATTAGAAATATAAATAAAATATGAGATGAGAAGAAGAATACTAAAACATGTGTATTGTGTATTGTCTTTTATTTTGTAAAAGTAACACATTTATTTAGTAAGCTACATTTGAATTCAAGAGTGATAATTAATCAGGTAAAGTCAATGACACAAGTATTAATACGATATTAATTAAATTTAATGGTATCATTAAATGTTACAGTTATTAAACATAATATGTATTAAAAAAGATAAATGCAATAAAGGATAACTTAATGTGGCATAATATTTTTTTGGTGCAAATGTATGACATTATGGTGAATATATATTAAACATATATCAATAAATAAAAATGTTTATATAAATATATGTGTGTGTTTTCACCTTAAAAGTTTCTTATTTTAAATATTATTTTATGAAACCAGTTTATAAAGCTTATTTAAAATATAAAATCCAAATGCATATTAACATATTACTAAATATGTATATATTATGAATTTTTCTAAATTCAACTAAATATTTGAAAACTTTCTTAATTTCAATTATTATTGTTCATAAAATGTATTTTTGAGTAATTAATTAATAAAAAATAAAATAGAATTGAGTACACATATTAGTGTAGTATTCATATAATTGTATAAATAAAAATATTTTTCTCAATATTTATTACATATTTTTGACAAGGTGGTTATTACATTTAATAAATCATATATATCTATACTTATTTTTATACGTATATATGCGATATTTTTAAGATGATTTTTTAAATATAAATTAAAATATTCTTTACTTCTTAATATTTTAAAAAAAATAGTTGAAAATCATACATTTTTTTTTTAAGTCTTGATATTTTATGTAGACTTGATAAAATAGTGGAATCGAAATTTTCAATTTTGCAAACTTGCTTGTATTATTGAAGAACATAATAAATACACAATTAAAAGCTAATTTTCAAATAAAAATAATAAATTGAATTTAATTAGATGAAAAAAATGTTATATATTGTTTTAATATTGATATTATTTTTATTACTAATAGTTTTATTTTATTATTTAGTCCATTTATGATTTTCTATTAATTTTAATTATAATATTTATTGGTATTATTATTATCATAAATGAATATGAGGGGAAAGAGAAAAGTGGTTAGTACGCGTCAAGAATTTTGAATTTTAATAAATACAGGATAAATGAAAATTGTGTAATCAATTTTGTTTGTTTTCATAGTCAACGACGACGACAACATTTTCTATGCGTTATCTGACCACTGTTTAATCAGTAACGTAACAATACTTTCTGTATTCCCCCGCCAATATATATATATATATATATATATA
>Ga0099825_1006895_pt1 | contig 14007 bp, 3 predicted proteins | sample SiratroredBW_FD_76838 | JGI IMG/M metagenome (GOLD analysis project Ga0099825, IMG submission 76838) | Root nodule microbial communities of legume samples collected from California, USA - Siratro red BW | ecosystem: Host-associated > Plants > Roots > Nodule | place: USA: California | collected... | reverse complement strand
GACATTGAGAGGGTTGTCATTTTTTGAAAAACAATAGCCAAAGAGTGAGAAAGAGTACAAAACTTCATTTTCGGATTTATGCGACCTGCTTCAGTAAAATCATGACTTCTTCCTCATTCACCACTGGATTGAGCTGAAGTTTTGACCGAAGCTTCGAAACTCATTGTTCTTTAGTTTGATCGTTGGGATAGTTGAGTACACGTTTATTCGAAGAAAAATAATTTTCGAAATGTTCTAGTAAGTGAGTTTTTACCTTTATTTTGTAAACTTGTTACTTCACTATATTAGCTAGATGTAAACATTAATACTTATTGATATGATACTTTCTTGTATTCTTGTTTGATTATAATATCATTTGATGTTGTTCCTTTTACTATGACAAGCCGAGGATTGTATTTTATCTTCAACACTCACTATGACAAGTGTGATAACCACTTCTCTAGATTATTTTCATAAGAGTTGCCGTTATCAATCTTGAAGGTATGATTATATCATTGCAAACGACACATTTAACATACTGTGAGCTGAATATTGGTACAATACTACTTACCAGGCCTCAGCCAAGCCAACCCCATTTGAAATAATTTGAAATAGTTTATGGCTGTACCCCTCCCTCGGTGGCCAAGTTTATATCGTGAGAGACCACTGTGGAAACAACACCTCAAGACTTGTTAACTATAGATGAGGCCTTAATTCAACTCAAGTTTCATTTGAGTAGTGCCAAAGACTAGATGAAGAAGATTTTCAATAAACATATGAAGCCATCTATGATTAAAGTGGGAGATATGGTATATTTGAAGATTCGTCCTCATAAACATTAGTTCATGCCTACGAAGTTGCATCCTAAACTGACAGCATGCTATTATGGCCCTTTTTTGGTTTTAGCGTAGGTGGGAACAATAGAATCCAGATTGCAGCTACGAACGAAGCATTGAGCAGGATATAGGGTCATTTTTTTCTCCTTGGATCCTTCCCACATAGTGCCTCTTGTTTGCTTCCGAAATTGCAAACCATGTGACCTAACTGCATTGACAAAACCAGACATGGATAACTTATGCAGATATTACTCTGCTACTATGCTTTCCAATAGCTTCAGCATATCACATTATGTCATGCCATAGATAAAGATGAGTATCGTACTGATAAAGAGTTTATAATCGGTCCCTATTTTATCTTAAAATACTACTATCCAAACCAGATTTTCCCAAAATTTTATGTTATCTTTAGATTTTTCAGTTTTATCTAGAACTTAATAGCTTCACTTTTTAGTAGTGCTAGCTTCTTGGACGCATGCGCCAATCTAAATAAAACATTTCTTTATATTAATAACTATGAGTAATAGTAATACACTAATTGACATGTGTAGAACCACTTTTAGAAGTTATATCTTAAAGATTCTCTATTTTGGTGTATATTTCACATTTTTATTTTATCTTTAATTATATGTTTAAAGAATAATATATAAAGGAGATTCTCTTTTTCAGTGGACACATTTCATATTTTATTTTACTCTTAATTATATTTTAAAATTAAAAAAAAATCTATATTTAAAACGAAAAAAAATCAATAATTTGTAATAATATAGTATAGAAAATTTCATTTTATGATACACATTTCATATGTATGTTTTATCCTTAATTATATTTCAAATTATAAAAAATAGTTATCCACTATTATTTTTATGAAAGTACCATTAATTTTTTTCTTAAAAAATATAGAGGCATATGTATTTTGTTTTGCCACTAATTTGGATGAAGTGATGCACCAATCTCCCATACTAAAAATATCAGTGTACCTTTATTTTCCCTATGTAGAAATTGAATTTGGACTTATGTGATCTTCAACATGCATTCTCACTTTTGTGAATAAGCTACATTTATAACTTGTGAGGTGATTCAAGGAAAAAAGGAAATTGTATTGCTAATCACGTTGGCAAGTCTGTGAGTTATCAAAGGTCACCAGAGTTGCAGAATCCCATTTTCCATATTCCAACCTTAGCCTACTATGTTTGGGTATTCGTCTAAAAAGCACTTTAGTGTCAAACATACTTCTAGAGAAAGATATTCTTTGTATTTTTGGGACTGAAAGTACTTTTAGAAGGATCTTAAAAGCAATCCAAACATGCAACAAAAAATATACTTATGAGTGAGAATTAAGTTGTTTCCTAGATCTAGCATCCTCTATATAAAACTCATGATCCTTTAAAGTTTTTGTATAATTCAAGTATGCACAATAAAAGTCGTAGATAGCTAGGGTGAGCATTCATATTCTAGTATGCTCAACATGCCAACTTTGACTTGTTTTTGTAAAAAAGTGACATTAACACACTAAACAATGTACAGGTAGTTGCTAATAGGCTGCAACATTGAATCTTCAATTTATTGGTGTTTAACTTTTCTCCTAAATTTGATTTCACATAGTTTGATTGAAAAACTGTTGAAGCCTACTGTTAGCCTTAGGGGGTACTCATCATGAGGGATATTTACCATTATTTCTGCTGTTTCAACAACCACGTGCATGAAAAATGTACCAAATGAAGTGCAAAAGGAAATAGATGAATTTCATGAAACTGCTGAAACTATTCCACAAATCTCATTAAACTGCAAAGGGATGTCAGCCCTTTACGTCAGAAACAAAAAAAAAAAAACAAATAATGTGCATACATTATGAAATTTATAGTTTTCAATCACAGTACTGTTCAGTGAACTTGAAGCTGACAAACAAATACGCTGTTGCTGACCATATGGTTTAAGGAAATGTTTGACTTCCAAAATGTTCCTTTAAAGGTCGTACTAGAGGGGCAAGGAAAAGGGAAGCCATATTCTCTTCCTATTACAGGGAAAGAATAAGGCCAAATCAGATTCTGTTTCTTTGGATGTGGTTTTGCCAAGAATAGACATGTAACTTCTGATTTTCATTAGATATCAGATGAAATATGTTATTCTCAACATTCACAATACGGTAAGGACTTTAACCACCAAATTCAGCTCAAGGACATTTTCATCAATGTAAATTACATATAGATAGCAGGGTAAAATTAAGGGAACTCACTTTAAATTTAAAACCAAAAACGGTAAGTCAATTGAAAGGAAATCTTTGTAGATCATAACGATGTGCCTAAATAATCTTCACTCGGTTCCAAATCTGGTAGAGAACACTCCTGCATGTAATAAAATGCCTTAGAGAAAACTCAAAATATGTTAGCAATCCAAAAAGGAAAATGCATGAGAGAAATTTAACAAGGAGTGGTTAATTGGAGAAGGTGATAAATAGCTTTGTTGCTTGATTTAAAGCTTTGAATGGGATATTGCTCGGCCTAGTTTATAATATTTGTTCCATAAAAGGCAGAATATGTGATAATATTATCAGGAACAAATCTAAATCTTCTTTCAACATATTCCTAATAATGCTTCTACTTCATTTTCATTAAACGTGTTTTCATTTAATGTTTTCTTTATAAAGTGGTGGATTGTAAGACGATATAACATTACTCTATTATGAGTAGAATACCTGATATGAGGACTACAGCATTGTTCAGTTCTTGTTGTGGGGTCAGTGGATGGAACTAGGAGAAGAAGATGGCCTATTGGAAGCAACTCCATGGTTCTCTTCCAAAACTTGAATTCTATCAGGAATGCTGAACCCAGCTAATCCATCAGACACAAACCTGCTGCCAAAGAAGGAAGGTTGGTGAACTGGCTGGGGCCTCTGATGCTCAGAGGAAGTCATTGGAAATGAAAAACTGGACTGAAGGGTCTCACTTTGAGCATAAGCCGAAGCAGAACCTTGGCCTATAAATGGCTGTGAGTTGAGAAAGAACCCCATTCTGCTCACATTATCCCCGGTTGTTCCTTCATTGTTCCAAGTCACAGTTCTTTGATAATGGTTCTCAAACCCAACTGGGGTTGAGCCAGCAAAAAGGGTTTGAATTTGGTGTTCATTTGAAGAAGGTGCTTGATTTGCACCTTGCTGTGATGGCCAATGAATGAGGCCAGGGTGGTCTTGGAAACAGTGGAGAGATAGGCCAAGATCTTCTGAGGAGTTGTTGGTTTGAAAATTGATGGGGTCAGTGTCAACATGGGTTGAAATAAAGGCCCCCAGTTGCCTCTGGAGCTGAAAGTTGTAACCACAAGACTCTGACTGTTGTTGATGATGTTCTTGTTGTTGTTGTTGTTCAAGTGCCATGATTCCACTTGATCCTGCACCATCTTTCTGCTTTCCCACATGAGTAGGTGGATGCCATGGAGGAAGCTCCGCAAGCTTGTCAATGGAAGACTTTGCCTTCTTGATGAGCCAGTCCACAGCCTTGCTTGGTCTGTCATAGCCAAGTCTGTCTTGAACGTCATAGAACTCAATGGCTGTGTGTGCTGAGAGTCTAACGCGGCGATCACGAGGCCCTTTGGAAGTATAGACCTTGCTGTGGCGATCTTTTCTACCTGTGGCCCTAAAAATGTGTCCTCCTTCCACTTGAACAATATCTCCTACACTGCTCCTCATGCCCCTTGTGAATGTTCCTCCTCTATTATGCTTTGTGTGTTTTATGGCTTGGTTCAGAGTAGATGGTTCTATTTGGTGGGAACTTCTCTTTATGCCTTCACCATATCTAGGTTGGTTTTGAGATATCTGATAATGAGCTGTGTGTGTGATGATCAAGTTTTGTTGTTGTGAATCATGTGGACTTTGTATAGGACTTGGTGGTGGATACTGATTCCCACTGAAATCCAGTTTTTTTTTTTAGTATCTCTCTCCCTTTTCTCTTGCTATATGCGGCTCTCTAACTTTTTTCTTGTAAGGGTTTGTTTTCTCATAGGTTTTATTTAGGCAGACACACTTTGCTTTGCTTGCTGTTGCTCTTAACTATAGTTGCCTGTAGTCCTTCATCTGCTGCGGCTGCCCACAGGCTTTGAATTGTGACAATTCTGCCACTGCTGCTGGTCCCAAAAGCCCACACCTGCAATTGCAATCTTTCAGATTCCTTTTACCCACTCACCAAGCCATATGAATGAATATATACAAACAAAAAGCTTAATTACTCATGCTTCTTTATGTGAGCTATGCTAATCTTATCTACCTTCTCTTCTTCTACAGAGAGTAAAAGGACAGGGTAAATCAGTAGATTGGTGATGAGTTAACTCATGATATCTTCTACATGGGAACTCAAATCTTGAACAAGAATTAACACGCCGCAGATGTTTTTTCAACTTGAAGCTGTTGTACTAGGAGGGTAAAAGCACAAACTACTAGAACATTCAACTATTGATTTATTCAACTTTGAGGTGAGGTATATCACATGGCTCAAAAGGTTTGCAGCAAGGAATTGATGGACAGAGAGTGAGAGGGGAAAAAAGGTACCTTGGCCTATTGAAAAAGCTTGCCGATGCTTCTGCAAAGCGTGGCAGGGTCAGGTCAGAGAAGAAATTAAAGATCTTTTGGTAGTTTGTAGCCCCACAAACGCAAGACCATGTCACTGTGCTCTCTTGCAGTTATATATGTATCTCTTTGGAGCTTAGCTTTTCAGTCAAAAACTAATCTCTTTAAATACACAGATTCACTTAGAAAAAGAATCTCTCTTAACACGCCTTATTTCATACACCATATCTACACTTCTCAGCATGCATTTTTCCATATACACTACACATACTTTAAGGGTGCGGTTATCTATCAATCATTCCAGACGATAATGATACCTCAACTTTCTCTTGTAATGCATGTACCCTTTAACCTATATGGTAACTGTAATAACCCCACGTTGCTAGTGATGAGCTATGACTATCAAGTTCATGAATGATACACATGTAACTATCAATGGCCATCTCTTCCACCCACGCCTTTCCAAGCCTTTGATGATGACATGTAACATTTTTTGTTGGTTCCTTTCCTCTATGTTAAGCAATGAGTGGTTCCTCTAAAACAACTAACTGCATGCACCCTCTTATTCTCCCCCCTATCATGCACTCTCATTATTATGATCAAGTTCTTCTTCAAATTTTCTACCAACTCAGTTCATGCTTCCAACAAAGAGGAAATTTTGCTTAGAATAGCTCAATCAAACCCGTTTTCAAATAGGCCGCATGCATTTAACCACCCTGATGGTTCCTTTTTTTGTAGTAGGGAAAGAAACAAAAGCAAGGAAAAAGGAAAAGAGACAACATAGTAACATATTATGAAAACTTTCTCCATATATTCACTGCACAAACAAATGCACGTTATCTCCTATTTTTACTTTAACAATATTATAAATACTTACAACAATTATCTAAGTTTATTCTATTCCAAACTATACACGACACCCCAAAAGCCACATGGGATGATATATGTGAACACTTACATTTAAGTGATGTTCTTTTCACATTCTTACAAAACATGCATTATAGATATTTAAGTGGTTATTCTTTCCACATTTATCAGTATTTCTTTTTTTATTAATATTTTACTTATGATTTCTTATCCTTTGTTCTCAACTAATGGATAGCAAGACTGTATTTATTTAAATGTGAAAATTAGTTAACAACCAATTAATTAAAAGTTGTGTTGAAAGAAATATACAGTTTAGATTATTTCTAGTTATACAATTAATAACTTCTTATTTCTTAATACTATTTTGTTTGTGATTTAATCCCTTTAATGTTTTAAGTTTTTACATAGGCTTTTAACATAACACAAGATATGGACAAAACAAATGAAGGGCAAATATGTCACAACCAAAATGTCAAACATTAACAATGAGACGTTGGTTTTTCCTGACATAATCTTTATATAACATAACTTAATTTAGTTTAGTATATTAATCTATTATTTGTATATTATGCTAAATTTATGTTAATTACCAGTACATTATACTGCTAAATATATATTAATTAATTACAAATTTCTATCGAAAGTGAAATGTAAAAGATACAAGTGTTTGTTACACTCTGGAAATGTAGTAAAGTTGATAATTCAGCTATTCAAAGTAATCAATTCACTTCAGAAGGTAGGTAAAATATCAATTAGAAAATTAATTACACATTACATGTATATATATATATATATACATAATTAATCATAAATATGTTATAATTTAATTATTAGTTTCCTTGTTAGACATTAATAATACTTATTTTGTTCTTATTCATGTTAGCAGATTCAAATATTAAATTATTGCTAGATGCATAATGTAGATTCATGCTTACTTTCCCTCTATTCTTTCTATCTATCAATTAGTAAAAGAAACTGTTCAATATTCAGTGACACAGTGCTCAGTGTTGTAATATATATATATATATATATATATATATATATATATATATATATATATAGAGAGAGAGAGAGAGAGAGAGAGAGAGAGAGAGTTATAGAGGTGCTTTATTGATCAGTATTACTATTCTGCAATCATAATTTCTTTAGACAGGAGCAAAGGGTGGGGATATATCAATGGAGAAACAAATTAGAATAAGTGGATGTTGACAAGTACAATCTAAGAAGAAAGATTTTGACCAGTAAAACCTATTGATTTTCAGTTTTCTCTTATTCATGACCTAACAAGAAGGACATGCCTTTCAAATTTTTTATGCCCATTAATTTTTATTTTATTTTGTTTATTAGTTATATATTTATAGCAAGAGGAGATTAGGGTCACTCCTAATTTTGGAACTCAACTTCTATAAAAATTTTATTACATGCAATCACAAATATACTTCAAATTTAGACATCGAACCATAAATGTATATACAACTTTGCTAAATAATCAGGAGAAGAGTTTTATTGTTCATAATAGAACTCAAACATGATTGCCTATATAAAAAAAAAAAAAAAAATAGATGTAAATTGTATAGTAACATAACCATGTACAGTGAAAGCTGGGGTGGGTAATGGTAAAGCTAGAATGTGATCACTCCCTAGTCTTTTTAGTTTGTTAATTTTATGTGACAGAATTTAATAGTGAATTATTTAATTAGACTTAAATTATTTTATCCTTGTTATCCTTAAGTTAAACTTCCTTAAGATAATATTATTAAAATTAATTATTACATCCTGAGTTTTTAGAAAAAAATATCAAAATTGTAATCATACGATTAATTTTAAAGATGTTATCTTAATAAATGTAAAGTTGGAACATTTGTATGTCTGTTCAAGACAGCAAAAAACATTGAGAGTCAAAAAAAAAAAATACTGATAGAATCTTTTAAATGGATGGATTTTCTCTTCTTATTAAACCAATTAAGGAATTTCCAAAACAAGTATTAAAATGCTTTTATATTATTTTTGTACTTTTAATATTAGAAATAACTTACAAAAAGCTTTATATTACTTTTTCTTAACCAATAAGACCACTAGTTAGCATTTATGTTTTCAATTTAGCAATGTTTTTAATCAATAGAAAATATTTAATACTAAAAAATGTTTCTAACATATTCTAATGAATGATTGACAAAATTTGGTTCAAATAATTAATAACTTAATTTCATTTTGTGCAAAAGAAAAAGTGATAGAGATATTGGATGTAATTGACTTTTACATTTACTGGCTTGTAAAAGTAAAATTTGACAGTTTCTTTATACATTATATATTTTTATCATAAATCGATTTGGTAAAATTAGGAAATTGTCAAATCTCATAAATTTAGTCGAGTGGTCTATATATAGACTATGCATAAATTTTATTTATTAGTATTAAGAATATATATTTTTTCAGTACATTCATTTTAATACAAATTATAACATTAGGAGAAGAAGTCATTAAATAATGTGAGATTCAAAAAAATTTATCATTTCAAATACATTTTAATCAATAGAAGAGAGTATTAAAAAAAGTGTACAAGAAAATGTGTTTTCAACATTTTTTTTCCATTGATGTCTCACATGATTTTCTATATATGTAAAAGAATGATAATTAATGAGAAGCAATGTATTTTTTTTTTTTTTTACTTTATTAGAAATGTCATTCTATAAAGTAGATTTTTACATAACATTTTAATTAGCTTATATTAAACTTTCAGAAAGGTCTTGTAACATTCAGATAAATAAGTCAAGCGATCATGATAGGTTGGGATGGCTTAAAACCTTGATTTGGAGCTAAAATCACGTTATAGCAGAGATTATTTTAAAAGCGCGTTTGGTCCTATAGTTGATATATAACTGGGGATAGTTGGGGGTTGAAGGGTGAATAAAAATTTAAAATTGGGAAAAGCTTCTAATCATTGTCTACTATATCAACTTCTATGTCCTTTTTATTATTATTCCTTTTCTAAAAACCTTGATTCTTTCTCTTTATTTTTTGAAAAATCTGTTTTTTTATTAAGTTAACAATAAAAAACAAATCATGAAATTAACGTTATTATTAATAATAAAATAATTTTCTGGTAATAAAATGTTAATAATAACATAATAGTAAGTTATATTATTTATTTTTAATCAAATTTAAAATTCTTAAAAAGAATTTATATTCTAAAAAAAAGTCTTTGAAAAGGTTAGTTGAATATAATAATATTTTTATATTTGAAGAAATTGTTTATTTAAAATTAGTAATAACAAATTACTTGATTACTAGTAGTTGTATATGTAAGTACCAAACATGTCCCTTATTTTCCTATGCCACAATGTTTAAGTAAATATTTAATTGACTTAAGTAAAATCCAAAAAAAATTATATATATATATATATATATATATATATTATATGGAAATTAAATTACTGTTTACCATTAAATTAAAAATGAAAATTGACAGTAAACATAAAAACGAAAATTCAGAATATATATTATATGGAAAACATATTTTACTGGTTAAACTTAGAAATTTATTTTACATCTATATATATATATATATATATATATATATAGCACCTTTTATATAGTCTGATAAATTTAGAGACTAAACAGATAGCTTATTTTTTTTAAGACCCTACCTTTTCTTTTATTATATGTTTCTCCTTTACATTTTTTATAACCCTTTATTCATTGATAACTTTAATGTGAAAAGTAATAATTAGAAAATTACATGAGAAAAAGGTAAATGCAGGTTCCTTTAGAACTAAGTCAATTCACATGATCTGACTAGAATGATGTGCATGATGAAGAAGAGATAAAAAGTTGGATAAGACATATGGTACACAACATGCCAAAGCAACACATACAACCACTTTTTTTCTTGTCCTTTTTCAATTTGGTTACTTTTATTTTTGCTTTAATTATTCTATCTCTTTATTTGATAGCATGCTTGTTAATTAATTTAAAAATTAGCAATGCTACAAATTTAAAATAAAAAAGTATGTTCTGAGAAAACATTTGTATTGAAGTATATATACACAAAGGATGTGAGGATAATTCAGAAAATTAATGATTTAAAATTAGTTTTTATATATTTTTCAATGTTTAAAGTGGTTTATATAAATTTAAAGAAATCCATAAAAAAATAATGAGAACTTTTTTGAAAGTATATTTATATACAAATTAATTTAAATTTATAGAAGAAATTTAGTTTATTTTAAATATTTTTTCGTAAATATTTATGGAAAAAATTACCTAGGATCGTAATTAGAAATGCCATATTTTTGTCTAAGTATGGCAAGAATTGCTTGACCTTTTGTAGCTCTTTCATATTTTTTTCCCCTCACTGTGGATACAGAAAATTCTTTATTCAAATAAGCAAATATGAATAGAAAAAAAAAAAGACTGAAAAGAAAGAGAGAAACATACAGGTAATCTCTCTACTATGAAAGAATTAGTTTTCAACTATAAATTAGGGACATTTTAAATGAAATAATGACTTATAATTATTTTTTTTTGGTATATTAATTTCACATTAGTTAGATGCCTAAGCTAAAATTGACATGTATTTTCTTTCACTCTACCTAATTCTAACCTACACCTTGATCATTATTAATTTTAATTATTTGGTAATTAATGAATGTTCATTAATATTGAGAGAGGCCATTTTGACATTTAGAAAATGTAGCTCGGCTATAGGTTTTGAATCTAATATCATTAAATAATAGCTCCTTCTAATTAACTCAAGTTTAATTTGTGACAATGAATTAGGTTTACATATACAACGAATGAATGAAATGTATCAATAAGAAATTAATGTGATAATGATAGACAACACGTATTGTAAAAGTATTATATAAATAATAAAACTTAAAAACAATCTATTTATCTTTAAATTATGGAAGAAATTGACTCGAAGTATGAATTATAATAACAAGAAAAAAATTTATTTTACTAGCGGGGCGTGGATTCGTTTAAATATGAAGAAAATGGAATATATAAAATATATGAATGCTTTTATTAATTTACAGTTTATTATTAATTTTACTATATAAATTATTTTTATTACAGACAGTATTTTCAATATAAATTTATATTTTTTTAATTTATGATTGATTAAAAATTATTAGGTAAAAATCAAAACCAAAATTTATTTATGAAAATTCCTTTCTTTTAATCTATAAATGCCTCCGTCGTGAAACTCATACATAACAACAAGTATAAAAAAAAATGCAAAATAGACTTAATATGTGTATGAATAGCAAATGACTTATAATTTTTTGATTTGGGCAAATTAAAAATTCTGAAATTTTATTTTACGTTTTATATTTTTTATTATTATTTACAAAAGAAAAATCTAGATTATTCACATTTTCAATGTGATCTTAGAAATCAAATAAGGCCATTTTTTTCCTTCCTTTTCTTTCTCTCGGACCAAACCAAACAAAAGAACCTGTTTTATAAAATGCGTTAAAATATATATTTTTTTTTGAATAAAAGAGATCCTTAATTAGTTTTCAATGGGAAAAACTGAAATTGATTTTTTTAAATATTCATTTTTAAAACCTCTGTAAAAAAATTGGGCAAAAATTATAAAAAAGTGATTGTTTATTCATTTCATAGGATTCAAAAAAAAAATCAAATTTTCTAAAATGAAATATAAAAAAATTATAAAGAATAAAATAAAATAAAATAAAAACTAATTTTATTAGAACTAAAAATAAATTTAAATCTTTTTTAAATTAGTCTTATTGAATTGGACGATATAGTGGAATTGTGGGGAAGCAAAATGTCCTCTTGTTATATTTATAGTCAGTTTTTTTATTTGTGGATAATGTTATATTTTACTTTAAATTGTTACAACACATTTCCTGTTAATATTATTTTATCCATAATAGAACAGTGTTATATATCGATACTTATTAAAAGTCAATTTAACACTTGTTAATATTTTTTTATCTCACATATTACATCTATTACTTTTCTATACCTTCTAGTTTTCTCTCTCTCTAAGCATAGATGAGAGTTGAAGTATCCACGAAATATTTCCATTAACATTATGTTAAAAGAAAAATACGATAAATATTGCATTAATTAATTATTTATTTATTTCTTTCTTTCTTTCTATTAGTATAGTTATTATAATACAATATACAATAAAATATGAAATATAATACAAGAACATGACCAAAACAGGATTTTTAATGGAAATGATGTAATTTTAGTCAAAAGTAATAAAAATAAATAGATTTTTGAAAAAGTTTATATGTAAAAAAGTCGTACATATATAATTTTAGTGTAAAAAGAGAAACTTCGTTTGATTCGTACCATTTTGATTGATCTTAATCTAATTTTTGTTTTTTTAATAAAATTATGTTATTTTTATATAATTTTGTGGATCAAACATAATTTCTCTTCTTATATTAAAATTGTGATACGATTTCACTTTCACAAAATTAAAATTATATTAAAATATATTATCAAATACAATTTATTCATTTACATAAATATTTGAAATAAAATTTCACTAAAATTACACCATTTCCATTAAATAAACTGGTAGTTAGATAGAGGAGAAGGTCTAAACTATTTTTCATAAATTATCTCTGACAAAGTTTTTCGTGTTGTAAGTCCATGTTTTTAAAATCCATATAATTTCACTCTACCTAAATAATAGTATTCTCCTATTTTCTTTCTCTCCTCAGAAATAACCCTAGTGCATCACACGTTTTACTTCTCATCCCTTGTCGCACAATGAGAAAGTTAAATGAAAGCAACGTAATATAATTCACTTCTAACAAGTTGGTGCGTGACACTGAGGAAATGAAGCAATTTGCTCAACTAGTTGAATTTTCCTGTGAGCACTGCGGTGTTTGATTTGATGAGGCCTCTGAAAAGAACATGACAGATGAATGGAAAAGCAGACATAGGGATTGAGGCTGAGAAGAGCAGCATGCATGCATTCATCCATGCAATAGAGACAAAAGTACCAAACAATAGGAGTGAACTCCTGGAAAAAGGGTGTCAGAAAGAGATAAGCAGTGGCTCAGCCATGGCCATGCATCTTCTTTTTCCTTACTCTATATAAGAGCATGAAAGCCACCAAACAGGCTCCTGATCCAAGATATATGTATATGGATTCTACTCTGCACCAAGTACACCCTCTGCATGCGTTTCTCCCACTCAGATAGACCTAGAACTGCACACTCATAAATTAACATCTATACCCTTCTTTTCCTCACACATTTTACCATAATTAATTACCATATCAAACTTAAATTTTCTTCTTCACTTCAAGGCCATGTCAAATGGTTGGGGAGTTTGGTCCAATTCAATCTGAGACATTTGTTAATTTTATCTTTTCAGATCTCATCTTACTGTTGACCAAAATTTATTGAAAATCACAATTTTAATGGTCTCACGCTTCTCATGTGATCAATCTCTGTCCTTACCTATAGATTTTTTTTATTAACAACAAAAATATATTAAAATAGAAAATAGATAAAGGATTTTTCAATCTTTATACAGAAAACTAAAAAAAAAATATAAACTCCTGACTTATGAATGAAACTCATAAAAAAAATAAAGTGTGATTTTAATAAGTTTCAATTAATAATAAAAGAGTATATATATATATATATATATATATATATATATATATATATATATATATATATATATTTTTTTTATTTTATAATTGTATATTAATTAAATTTCTTTTTATTTTTATATTAGATTTTTTTATATGTTTTATTTTTTTTT